>Ga0302310_10000252_pt1 | contig 52319 bp, 45 predicted proteins | sample III_Palsa_N1_2_FD_200451 | JGI IMG/M metagenome (GOLD analysis project Ga0302310, IMG submission 200451) | Peat permafrost microbial communities from Stordalen Mire near Abisko, Sweden - III_Palsa_N1_2 | ecosystem: Environmental > Terrestrial > Soil > Palsa > Peat permafrost | place: Sweden...
GACCGGCGATGCGCAGCTGGCCGCCGCCGTGCTGGCCCAGCCCATGCTCGGGCGCGCAGGGGTCACCCCGGAGAGCCTGGAGCGGTTGCTGGGTGCAGGCGCGGCGCGCGTGGCGCTCGACCTGCAGCGGCTGGGTGAGATCGGCCTGTCGCGGGACTGGGCCCCCGAACGCGGCCTGGATGCCCACCAGGCCGAAACCGTCCGCAAGATGCTGCTGGCCGTGGTCGGTGACCAGCGGCTGGTGCTGGCGCGGCTGGCCGAAGCACTGGTACGCCTGCGGCACGCCCGCGACCTTGCGGTGCCCGAGCGCGAACGGCTGGCCACGGAGGTCCGGGCGATCTTCGCCCCGCTGGCGAACCGGCTTGGCATCTGGCAGTTGAAGTGGGAGCTCGAGGACCTCGCGTTCCGGCATCTGGAGCCGGAGGAATACCGCCAGCTCGCCGCCGCGCTCAACGAAAAGCGCGCCGATCGTGAGCGTTATATCGAGGACTTCTGCGCGCGGCTGCGCAGCGGCCTCGATGCCGCCGGGGTCACGGCGGAAGTCTATGGGCGTCCCAAACACATCTTCAGCATCTATCGCAAGATGCTGCGCAAACACCTGCCCTTCGAACAGATCTTCGATGTGCGCGCGGTGCGCATCGTGGTGGGCTCGGTGTCGGAGTGCTACGGGGCGCTGAGCGTGGTGCACGGTGACTGGCAGTATATTCCAGCCGAATTCGACGATTACATCGCCACCCCGAAGGACAACCATTACCGCTCCATCCACACCGCGGTGGTGGGGCCGGAGGAGCGCAGCGTCGAGATCCAGATCCGCACGCGCGAGATGCACGAGCACGCCGAGCTCGGGATCGCGGCCCACTGGCAGTACAAGGAGGGCAACGCGCACGATGCCGAGTACCAGCGCAAGATCGAGGCGGTGCGCCGACTGCTGCATCCGGGGGAACAACCCGAGGACGAGGCGGATGTGCTGGAGAGCCTGCGCGGCCAAATCTTCGCGGATCACATCTATGCGCTGACCCCCAAGGGTGAGGTCGTGGAACTGCCACGGGGCGGCACACCGCTGGATTTCGCCTACCAGGTGCACAGCAACCTGGGCCATCGCTGCCGAGGCGCCAAGGTCAACGGCCGCATCGTGCCGCTCACCTATAAGCTCAGCAACGGCGAGGTCGTCGACATCATCGCCGGCAAACATCCGGCGCCGAGCCGCGACTGGCTGGCTCCGGAACTGGGCTACCTCGCCTCCACCCGTAGCCGCACCAAGGTGCGCGCCTGGTTCCGCCGGCAGGACGCCAGCGACAACCGCGCCGCCGGCCGCTCGATCGCCGAACGGGAGATGCTGCGCGCCGGAGCCGCCGCCGAGCTGCTACCCGAACTGATCGCGGAGCTGCACGCGCCGGACGCCGATGAGTTTTACCAACTGCTGGGTGAAGGTGAGATCACCGCCACGCAGCTGTCGCAGGCCCTGATCCGGCTGGTGCGCCCGGCGACTCCGGAAATGCCCACGCGCAAGGTGCGGCCCGCGAGTACTGCGCGGCGCAACCCGGTGGACATCGAAGGCGTCGGGGACCTGCCCATCACACTGGCGCACTGCTGCGCGCCGCTGCGTCCCCAGCCCATCGTGGGCTACATCACGATGGGCCGCGGCGTCACCATTCACCGTGCCGAGTGCCGCAACTTTGCGCGCATGCGCGCCGAGAAACCCGAGCGCATGCTGCAGGTGGAGTGGTCCACCGGGGAGCAGGACCTGATGGAAGTCGAACTGGTGGTGTTCGCCTATGACCGGCGCGGACTGGTCCGTGACATCACCGATGTGGTGGCCCAGGAGCACCTGAGCATCGAGGGCATGAACACCCTGACGGATGAGGACCGGATCGCCCGCGTGGCGTTCCGCCTTGGGGTCGGTAACCTCGAACAGCTGGGGAATCTCGTCAGGCGCCTGCAAGGGGTGCCGAATGTTTCCGAGGTGCGACGCACTCGCTAATATTTGCCCTTCCGCGGTGCGATATTGTCCGGGTATCGGCCCTCCTGGCCAGCACAGCTGAAGGATTTTCCGTATCGTGCAGCAGATCCAGTTCCCGGAATCGCCCAAGAAGAAATTGGTCAAGACCCTGCTGGTGGATAATGATCGGGCGCTGCTGCAGCACTGTGTCGCCAAGATCGGCGGCCGCCAGCCACTCACCATCGCAACCAGCAAGGCACTGGCGATGCACCTGCTGCGACATGGCCATCAGTTCGAAGTCGTGGTGGCCTGTGAACGGCTTGCGGACGGCTCAGGTCTTGCGCTGCTGGATGACATTCAGACCAAGTGGCCGAACCTGATCCGCGTGTTCTGCACCGAGCGTCAGCGGCTGAACATGGTCCGAAACCGGCTGAGCGCATTTCGCCTGAAGTACACGCTCACATATCCCCTCAAACCCGTGAAGCTCGAGATGCTGCTGCTGCACCTGGCGCACGCGCGGACCGCGAGCACCAGCCGGCTGCGCGCGCTCCTCGGCTGAACCTCAGCTCCAGGGCAGTCGCTGCAGATCGACATTGCCGCCGGTCAGCACGATGCCCACGCGGCGCCCCGCCACACTCAGCGAGCCATTCAGCAAGGCCGCGACGGGCACGGCCGATGAGGGCTCGATGAGGATTTTGAGCTCTTCCCAGATCCGGCGCATCGCCGTCACGATCTCGGCTTCACTCACCGTGCCGACGGCCTGCACCCGGGTACGGATGATCTCGAAGGTGCTCGGTGCGATGGTCGCGAGCAGCCCATCGGCCAGCGAGCTGGGCTGGATCACCGGCGTGATGACTCCGGCGCTGCGCGATCGCACGGCGTCATCGGCGCCGGCAGGCTCGGCACCGAGAATCACGATCCGCGCATCGATGCCGTGAGCCGCAACGGCCGCTCCGCTGATCAGCCCCCCGCCGCCGATCGGACAAACCAGGACGCTGAGGTCAGGAACCTGCTCCAACAGTTCCAGCGCGACCGTGCCCTGGCCGGCCATGACCTCGGCGTTGTCGTAGGGGTGGATCAGGGTCGCGCCGGTCGTCGCGACGAGCTGTTCGGCGGCGTGCTGCCGGGCCGCCAGGGTAGGCTCGCACAGCTGCAGCTTCGCGCCATAGCGCAACATGTTGTGCTGCTTGCTGGCCGGCGTGGTCCGCGGTGCGACGACATAGGCCGGAATGCCGCGGCTGCGGGCCGCAAGGGCCAGCGCCGCACCGTGATTTCCCGAGGAATGAGTGACGACACCCCGGGCGGCCTCGGCCGGCGGCAGACTCAGCACGGCATTGAAGGCGCCCCGGGCCTTGAAGGCGCCGGTGAGCTGCAGGTTCTCGCACTTGAAGAACAGCGTGGCGCCCAGTTCCTCATCCAGCGCTTCACTCACCAGCACGGGTGTGCGGCGCACCCGGCCGGCGATGCGCGCCCGGGCCGCCTTGATGGCATCAAACCCGGGTGCGACGGTCATTGCGTAAGCCAAGCGCCTAACGGTTGAGGTTGTCGATTGCCCGCTTGTCAGCCGCCAGGGCGGCCTCGTGCAGTGCCTCCGACAGCGTCGGATGCGCATGGACCGTGCGCTGCAGATCCTCGGCACTCGCGGAGTACTCCATGGCCAGCACCGCCTCGGCGATGAGTTCGCCGGCCATCGGGCCGATGACATGGACCCCCAGGATCTCATCGCTGGCCTTGTCCGCGATCAGCTTGGCGAACCCCTGCGTGTTTTCCATGGCTCGGGCACGGCCGCTCGCCATGAACGGGAAGACGCCCACCTTGTAGGGCCGACCGCCGGCCTTGACCTGCTCCTCGGTCTCACCGACCCAGGCAATTTCAGGGGCCGTGTAGATCACCGACGGTATGACGCGGTAGTTGACCTCGCCATAGCGGCCGGCAATGAGATCGGCAACCATCACGCCCTCTTCCTTGCCCTTGTGTGCGAGCATCGGGCCGCGCACGCAGTCGCCGACGGCCCAGACACCCTCGACCCCGGTGCGACACTTGTCGTCGACCTGGATGAAACCGCGCGCATCCAGCTGCACGCCGGTGCCCTCTGCGAGTAGCCCGGTGGTGAACGGCCGACGTCCCACGGCGACCACCAGCGTATCGACCTCGAGGGACTGCTCGCCCTTGGCATCGGTGTAGCTGACCTTGACGGTGTCACCCGTGACGGTGGCACCCGTGACCTTCGCGCCCGTGCGGATGTCCATGCCGATCTTCTTGAACTGTTTCGCGGCTTCCTTGGCCAGCTGCTGGTCGGCAATCGCGAGGAAGCTCTCCAACGCCTCCAGCACCACGACCTCGCTGCCGAGGCGGCGCCAGACGCTACCCAGTTCCAGGCCGATGACACCGGCGCCGATGACACCCAGCCGCTGGGGAACGGCGGTGAGTTCCAGTGCGCCCCAGGAGTCGATGATGTGCTTGTCATCAAAGGGCGCGGACTTAAGCTCAATCGGTGAGGAGCCCGACGCCAGCACGACGTGCTTGGCACTGAGCGTACGCACTTCGCCCTGGTGGGACTTGAACTCCACCTTCCGATCCGCCAGCAGCCGACCGTGCCCCTGCAGCGGGGTGACTCCGGCACCTTTCAGCAGCGCCATGATGCCGTCGGTCATCTTCCTGACGATGCCCGACTTGCGCTTCTGCATGGTAGCCACGTCCATCGTCACACCCGGCACCTGGATGCCGTGCACCGCAAATTCCTCGCGGGCGCGGTGGTACAGCTCCGTGGACTCCAGCAGTGCCTTGGACGGGATGCAGCCGGCGTTCAAACAGGTGCCGCCATAGGCGGCGCTGCCATCGTGGTTCTTCCATTCGTCGATACAGGCGACGGACAGACCGTTCTGTCCTGCCCGGATGGCGGCCGGATACCCGGCCGGGCCACCGCCAATTACGATGACGTCAAAGGAATCAGCCATGAAAAACTCCTACAGGCCGAGCAGCATGCGGCCCGGATCCTCAAGGCTTTCCTTGATGCTCACCAGGAACTGCACGGCGTCGCGACCGTCGATGATGCGGTGATCGTAGGTGACGGCCAGATACATCATGGGACGGATCTCGATCTTGCCGTTCACCACCATCGGGCGCTCCTGGATCTTGTGCATTCCCAGGATGGCGCTCTGCGGTGCGTTCACGATCGGGGTCGACAGCAATGAGCCGAATACACCGCCATTGGTGATCGTGAAGGTGCCGCCGGTGATGTCCTCGATGCTGATCTGGCCGGCGCGCGCGCGCGTGGCGTACGCCGTGATTTCCTTCTCGATGTCCGCGAAACTCTTAGTGTCCGCATCGCGCACGATCGGCACCATCAAGCCGCGGTCCGTGGAGACCGCCACGCCGATGTCGTAGAACTCGTGATAGACGATGTCGCTGCCATCCACCGCGGCGTTCAGTACCGGGAATTTCTTCAACGCCTCGATCGTCGCCTTGACGAAGAACGACATGAAGCCGAGCTTCACGCCCTGGCTCTTCTCAAACTTATCCTTGTACCGCGAGCGCAGCTCCTGGACCGCACCCAGGTCCACTTCATTGAACGATGTCAGCAGGGCCTGCGTGGACTGCGCCTCGACCAGGCGCTGCGCCACCCGCTGGCGCAGGCGACTCATGGCCACGCGCTGCTCGGCGCGACCGACGCGCGCTTCGGATGGCACGGACTTCGCGGCCGGGGGCGCTGCCACGGCCGTCGCGGCGGGCTGCTTGTCGAGGAACCCGGTGACATCCGACTTGGTCAGGCGCCCGTCGCGACCCGTCGCGGGAACGGCGGCCGGATCGATCCTGTTCTCCTCCACCAGCCGTCGCACGCTGGGGCTGAGTTTGGCAGCTTCGGCAGGCGCCGCGGATTTTGCGGCGGCCGGAGTTGCTGCCGCGGCTGCTGCAGGGACTGCCGCCGGGGCTGCCACTTTGGCCGCTGCCGCCGCGACCGGTGTCCCACCTTCGCTGATTACAGCCAGTACCTGGCCTTCGGTGACCGTGGCGCCCACCGGGAACTTCTGGTCCCCCATCACCCCATCAGCCGGGGCCGGAACTTCCAGCACGACCTTGTCGGTCTCCAGGTCGGCGAGGTTCTCGTCGCGCTTGAACGCCTCGCCGGGCTGCTTGTGCCAGGCAACGAGGGTCGCATCCGCGATGGATTCCGGCAGGGCCGGTACTCGGATCTCAATGCTCATCAATTTCTCCGGCAACTCACTTGCGATCGTTGGAACTCTTGCGCGGCGTGCTGACACTCGCCAGTCGCTGGGTGACGCTGCCTGACTCGTCCTGCGCCGTGGCATGCAGCGCCGCCTCGATCAGTCGCTTCTGCTCAGTCTCATGGATCTTTGAAAGGCCGGTCGCCGGCGCCGAGGCCGGGGCACGACCCGCATACAGCACGTCCTTGCGGGCGAGCGCATCCAGCCGGTGGCGGATCTGGTACCAGGCGCCCTGGTTCTGCGGCTCCTCCTGGCACCACACCACGTCACGCACGTTCGGATAGCGCTTGATCGCAGCCTCGTACCCTTCATTGGGGAAGGGATACAGCTGTTCAATACGCAGCAGCGCCACATCCTTGATGTTTTCGGCGCGCCGCGCCTTGAGCAGGTCCCAGTAGACCTTGCCGCTGCAGAACACCAGCCGGCGCACCTGCGCCGGGGCGAGGTCATCGAGCTCGTCGATCACGGAGGCGAATGCCCCCTTGGTCAGATCGGCCAGCGAGGACACCGACAGCTCATTGCGCAGCATGCTCTTGGGCGTCATCACGATCAGGGGCTTGCGGAACGAGCGCAGCATCTGCCGGCGCAGCATGTGGAACATCTGGGCCGGCGTGGACGGCACGCACACCTGAATATTGTTCTCCGCGCACAGCTGCAGGAAGCGCTCGAGGCGCGCCGAGGAGTGCTCGGGACCCGCCCCCTCATAGCCATGCGGCAGGAACAGCACCAGCCCGCACAGGCGTCCCCACTTGGACTCACCGGAGCTGATGAACTGGTCGATGATGATCTGGGCGCCATTGGCGAAGTCGCCGTACTGGGCTTCCCAGATGTCCAGCGCATTCGGCTCGGTGGTTGAATAGCCGTACTCAAATCCCAGCACCGCCTCCTCCGACAGCACCGAGTCGTAGACGTCAAAGCGCGGCTGGTGGGGCTGCACATGTTGCAGCGGCACGTAGGTGTCATCCGTGTTCTGCTCATGCAGCACGGCATGCCGGTGGAAGAAGGTACCGCGGCCCACGTCCTGGCCGACGAGGCGGACGCTGAAGCCGTCTTCGAGCAAGGCGGCATAGGCGAGGTTCTCGGCGCAGCCCCAGTCCAACGGCATTTCCCCGGCGAGCATCTTCTGCCGGTTGGCGATCACCTGCGCGACGCGCGGGTGCAGGGTGAAACCTTCCGGGCGGGCGATGAGGCGCGCGCCGAGCTTGGCGAGCCGTTCCGGCGTCAGGTTGGTCTGCACCCGCTCCTGCATGTCCACGTGCGCGTACTTGGTCCAGTCGACCGTGTACTTGTTGCCGATGAGGCCGAGCGATGCGCGGGCCTGCGGGCGGCCCTCGTCAAGCCCGCTGCGATACCGCTCCGTCATCTGCGTCGCCTCGGCGGCGGGCACGATGCCCGCGTTCGCGAGCTGTTCGGCGTAGAGCTGCCGCGTGGTCGGGTGCTGGCGGATCACCTTGTACATTCCCGGCTGCGTCGCGGCCGGTTCGTCCGCCTCGTTGTGGCCGAGCCGGCGATAGCACACGAGGTCGATGACCACGTCCTTCTTGAACTTCGCACGGTACTGCAGCGCCAGGCGACCCACGAACACCACCGCCTCCGGATCATCGCCGTTGACGTGGAAGATCGGCGCCTCGAGCATTTTCGCCACGTCCGAGCAGTACATGGTCGAACGCGCATCGCGCGGGTCGGAGATGGTGAAGCCGACCTGGTTGTTGATGATGATGTGCAGCGTGCCGCCGGTATAGAAGGCACGGGTCTGCGACAGCTGCAGGGTTTCGGTGACCACGCCCTGCCCCGCGAAGGCGGCGTCACCATGGATCTGGATGGGCAGCACCTTGGCGCCGGTGGTGTCGCCGCGACGTTCCTGCCGGGCGCGCACGGAACCCTCGACCACCGGGTTGACCACTTCCAGATGCGAAGGATTGAAGGCGAGCGCGACATGCACGTTGCCGGCGGGGGTCTTCAGGTCCGAGGAGAAGCCCTTGTGGTACTTCACATCGCCCGAGCCCTGCAGGTGGGCCAAGTCGTACTTGCCTTCAAATTCCGAAAAAATATCTGCAGGCGACTTGCCGAGCAGATTCACGAGCACGTTCAGGCGGCCGCGGTGGGCCATGCCGATGACCATCTCTTCCATGCCGCCGGCACCGCCTTGCTGGACCACGTCATCCAGCAGCGGAATCAGCGCCTCGCCCCCCTCCAGCGAGAAGCGGCGCTGGCCGACGTACTTGGTGTGCAGGTAGCGTTCCAGACCTTCTGCACTGGTGAGCTGCCACAGGATGTTCTGGCGCTCCTCCACACTGTAGCTGCGGCTGACCTGCCCGGCCTGGAACTGGTCCTGCAGCCACAACCGCTCTTCAGAGGCGGAGACATGCGCGAACTCCGCGCCGATGGTGCCGCCGTAAATGGTCTCGAGGCTCGCGAGAATGTCGCGCAGCTTCATGCGCTTGGGAATGCTGCCGTTACGGGTAGCCGTGAAGAACTCGGTGTCCAGGTCGGTGGTGGTGAGACCGAAATAGGACAGGTCCAGTACCTTCGGGCGCTCGCGCTTCATGAGTCCCAGCGGATCAAGCTTCGCGATCAGATGCCCGCGATTCGACCAGATCTGGATCAGACGCGAGACCGCGGCCTGTTTGGCCCCGATCGCAGCATCGGCGCCGCCCGCCGCGACCGCTGCCCTCACCGGCGGGCGCTGCGCCCGCGCGGCAATGCCCGCGATGACCGGACCGTGCGCGCGCTCGGTCGCCGCGCGCGGTCCCAAGCCGTCAAAGTAGCTTCGCCATTGCGCCGGCACTGAGGACGGATCACTCAGGTACTGCTCGTAAAGGCTTTCGAGAAAATCGGCGTTGCCGCCGTAGAGAGGTGTCGATTCAAGCATTCGGGGGGTGCTCAGTGAGGTCTGGCGCAGGACAGTGACGATTGGGCGTCAAGCAGATGCGCGGGCGCGCACCCGATCGGGGGCACCCTTGTCACTCCTGGTGGTGGCGGTCCCGCGACGAGGCAGGCTGCTGTTCACTCCAGACCTTGGTTGGAATATGCAAGCGGCAAAGGATAAGTTTAACGTAACCCGGGACGCTATGAAACGCGTCACGCCCGCAAGTTCAGAAGTAATCCGGCACGAGCACCCGTAAGAGACTGAATTCGTACGTCACCAGCCACAGATATCCCGCCAGCACGCCGTACAGCAGAGCGCTGACCGGCAGTCGTCCGAAGGCGCGTACCCGCGCCAGCAAAATCAGCACCACCACTCCTGCCGAGGTCAGGCCGAACTTCATCGCGGCGAAGCTGCGCCCGTCGCCGTGGACGACGGCGTTCATGACCGGATTGGCCTCAATCGCGCCATGGCTCAGCAGTGTCAGCGTCAGCAACGCGTCCGCGACACACAGCAGGAGGATCAGCACCCCGGCGGCCAGCCACTGCGGGGCATACCAGTCAGTGACTGCGAAGCTGGCGTCCTGGACCCGGCGCGGGCCGTAGCGCCGCCGCATGAAGCTGCCGAGAGCCAGTGAGCGCAGGGTTTGGGAGCGTCGCTCGTCGCGGGCCCGACGTTCAAGCGTTGCGATGAGCGGGTCAGCGCGCCGTGGAGCCACGGATAGTCCTCAATTCGAATCGGCCATCTTCAGGTGCGCTGCGATTGTAGCGGCAGCATCGCTCGGCGCGACTGCAATGCGGACCTAAATACCGCGATGCCGTCATAAACGGCGCATATGGCCGGCAGATGGATGCACGTTTCCAGATTATGTCGAGGTCCGCTTAGGCGGCTGCCGTGGCCGGCGCTTCCACGGATGCGGTGGCCGGCTCGGCCGCACTGGCGGCAGCAGTGCCGGTTTCGGTCGTTGTCGGGTCGTCCAATGCCGCATCCCCGATGGCTTCGTGGGGAGGTGGCCCGGATTCGGCGGTCGCCGCCCGCTCGACGTGCGAGATCTTGGGCACCTCGCCATGCAGACGCAGCACTTCCGTGACCGTCTGAATGTTCAGCTGGAAGCCCTCTGGCGTCACTTCGATGCTCTTCGCCCCCTGGCGTGGCAACGGAATGCGGGCTCGGAAACAATAGTGAATGGCGGCTGCCGCGACGGCCGGCAGCGTGAAGCGCTTCTCCAGGGCAGAGGCGGCGCTGCCCGACCCCTGCACCAGGACCAGCGTCAGTCCCGGATCGGCGCCGGACTCCACCCGCACTTCCAGCAGTTTGGCGCTCGACAGTGCGCCGCCGTGCGAGCGATCCAGCTCCAGGATGGCATCTACGACCGTTTCGACCGGCAGCAGCAGTTTGCGGATTTCCTGGATACGGACCTTTGCCATAGTCACGAGAAGCATGCCGTCCCAGCCCGCCGGCTGGCCGAGAACCAGGGCTCAAATATGGCAATTAGTAGTTATGTCGCGTCCGGACCTGCAGCTCCATCCGCCGATAGTCGATGATCAGGTTGTCGAGCAGTCCCAGCGTATCGATACCGATCAGCATGGTGGGCTCTTTCGTCATCTTCCACAGCTCGAAGATCTGCAGGTCGCTGACTGTCAGAAAGGGCGCGGAGATGACCACCGGCCCAAGGGAGACGGGCGGCACGGGCAGGTCCTGCCCGGCCTGGACATCATCCGTCGCGCCGGTAATGGAGCTTGGCCGCAGATCCCGCTCGGGATGACGGCGCCTGAGCGCGACCTGCAACGCCGGGTTCGCAACCGTCGCCTGGCCGCCGGTGTCGATGATCGCCTTGATGCGCACCCCCCCGATGTAAGCCGTCGTCATCAGCAGGCCATTGGGCGTGCGCGTCAGGGGGATGGTCTCGTATCCATAATCGGCGCGTCGGAAGTGGGAGCGGCTGATCGTGATCCGGTCGTGCATGAAGTCGATGGCGATGCGCTTGTCCTCCAGACCCTGCATGCCCAGCACGCCATCCGCACCACCGAGTGCGTCCGGAACGATGGGCAGCAGGATGTCATGTGCCTCCATGTCACCGACGACGAAGGTCTCCACCTTGACGAAGGGCACGACCGCAGAGCCGGTCACTCCATGCAGCAACATCGTCTTCGTGTCGACCAGCGGCAGGCCGAGCTCATTGGCGACCCGCACCGTGATCGCCGAATGGCTCGCGCCGGTGTCGAGCACCAGCCGGTACGGTCCCTTGCCGTTCAGATATACGGGCGCCCAGATGCGTCCCAACCGGTCACGCAAAGTCGGGGCAACATAACGCGGCTCGGGCGCGGTGACCGCGATTTCGGTGATTCCTTGGATTCCCGATGGCGCCGTCGAGGCGACAGGCGCGGAGGACGGGGGTGGCAGTGTCGGTGCCGGCTCGGCGCTCGCAACCGGCACTGCCGTGGCTGACAGCAGCGCCAGCGGCAGGAACGCGTACCACCTTAGTCGCATGACAGTAGCTCCTTCAGCGAAAGCGCCGCCGTGGGGCATGCAGCTACTAGCTTGGCCTTCGTAGCCGCTTTGTCAATGTTTCAAAGCGCCTCAGGGTACCGTGCGGATGTCCACCGACTCAGAGGCCGCATCGAACACGATCTGCGCCTCCCCGCGCTCCAGCTGTCGTCTGACCTGCGAGACCTTGGAGGCCAGCGGTACGTCATGCATGCCGTACTCCGTGCCCTCACGCAGCACGAAGGCCTCGATGACCGCCTGCAGCGTCTCGGGTGGCAGCTGCGACCAGGGAACCGTGATCACTTCCGGCGGCGGATCCTCGCCAGTCATTGCCGCGAAACCTGCACCGGCACCGCCTCATCACTGCTCACCCAGCCGGCGTGGCCGTCGGCGGTGCGTACCAGGTTAAACCCGGCGTACCGCTGCTGGATCCAGACCACTTCCCCCTCGCGCACACTGCCACTGGCGGCGGCCGATTGCGCCGGTGCCAGATGCAAAGTGGAAGGACTGAGGAGCACCGCCCGGTACAGATCCGACCAGCACAACACTGCCGCGTCCGCACTCACACACAGCGTCACGGCGGCCACCAGGATCAGCGGCCGCGCGAGCCGGCGCACGGGGCCGCGTAGGCACAGTAGCACCAGCGCCGCGCACAACACCCAAAGTGCCACGAGGGCCGCCCACGTGTAGGAGTCAAAGCTGAAGTAGCGCGCGGCCGCAAGCCACGGACCGGCCGGTGCCGAAGTCGTCCCCGCGCGTTGCTGGGCGGCGGCCAGGTTCGACTCGATCACCGGATTGCCCGGCGCGAGCACCAGCGCGCGCTCATATTGAAGGATGGCCCGTCCGGGCTTCCCCAGCCGCAGCCAGGCATTGCCCAGGTTGAAGAGGACCGGGGCCGAATAGCCATTGCGGAGCAGTACCTGGTCATAGATCTGGGCCGCCAGACGATAATCGCCCGTTGCAGTCGCCTGTTCGGCCGTCGCAACGGATCCTTGAGCCGCCAGCGCCGCGGCGCTGGCGAGCAGCAGCAGCAGCGCGATGCAGGTCTTCATGTGATCGCCTCCAGCCGATCCATCTGCGCGAGCACGCGTCGCTGCCACTCTTGCAGCGCCTTTGCACTGAGACTCTCGCCGGCATACGTCGCTTTTTCGGCCATGGTCAGGATCGCCTGCAGTTCCGCGTCCGCTTCCGGCAGTTGTCGCGCGACCAGCTGCCGATCGACCGACTCGGCCGGAACCTGCCACAGATCAGCCAGACGCTCCTGCAGCGCGTGACGGGCCGCCGAGAAGAACGCCGGCGTGTCGCCGCGCTTCAGCGCCGCGGACATCGATTCGAGATTGATCCTGACGGCAGCCAACCGCGCGGCATGCAGCACGAGCGCCGGATCACTCGACCGCAATTGATGTCGCCGAATCAGTGTCACGGCCGCGAGCATCAGGGCGATCGGCGTCACCGTGGCCCCGAGGAACCAGGGCCGCCAGATCAGCGGTTCGAGTGTCGCGGCGTAACCTCCGGTCGCGGCAACGTCAACTGCCAGCGCATCGGCACCCGCGGCGCTGCCGGCACCGTCGCGCGGAGCCGCCGCCTGCAGCGTCGGGGCCACCTGGTTCGATAGGGCGCCCGGTGTCACCGTGACCCGGATCGGTGGCGTCGCGCGCGTCACATAGCGAGCGGCTTCCGGATCAAAGTAGCTGAATGACAGGCCGGGCAGAGTGAGTTGCCCGGTCAGCAGCGGCACCACGGGTTGGGAGAACGTCTTCAGGCCCTGCAGGCCGGTTTCATCATCCGCCGTCTGCTTCGCTTCAGGGCGGTAGACCCGCCACTCGGTCGAGTCGTGCAGGCCCTCTGAGCTGACCCGCGACAGATTGCCCTTGCCGGTGACCGTCAGTTTGAACGTCAGTGGATCGCCCACCGCACCGCCGGCGGGCGCAAGCGTGGTGGCAACCTCAAACTGGCCCACGGCCCCCGAGAAATCCGCAGGTCTGCCATCGATGGGCAGCGGCAGTACGGTCATCGGCGTCGGATCCGGTTTCAGCGTGACGCTTTTCTGGATGACCTTGCCAAAGAGGCTGCCGAAGTCGGAGTCGTCCATGAAGGCACCCGGCGCCGCGGTACCGAACAGCGCACGCAGGCGCGACGCCATATCCGAGTCGGTTCCGGGCAACTGGACATTCACCGTCAGGGGCAGCTCCAGATCGATTGGATAATCGCCACTCTTGAGCGCCCCGAGCACCGAGTTCCAGGTGAGGACGGTGTAGCCGATCCCCGCCACCGCTTCCTGCGTCTGCGTCGGACGCTTGTCCAGGCCGCTGACGGTGAAGGCGTCACCGGCCGCTGCGAGCGGGCCTTCGAGTCGCGCGCTGATACCTTCGCGGAAGTAGGCCTTGATCTGGATGGGAACCAGTTCGCCCACGTACAGGCGGGTTTTGGGCAGGATCACCTTCATGATCGGCATTGCCGCCCGCACCGCGGCCGCGACGTCGGCTGCGGAGCCGCGGTTCGAGCCCGAGCCTGAACCTGACGCACTACCGCCCGGATTTGCGCGGTTTCCGGTACCGGCCGCGGTGACGTGCACCGTGACCGGCGCTGTCGTCATGCTGCCGATCTGAATCGGCGGAATCGTGAACGTACCTTCGTGGCTGGCCGTGACCCGGTAGGTGCGCGCGAAGATTGCGCTGACCGCGCCGTTCACGTTGCGGATGGAGGTGGATTGACCATCGGGATTGATGACCAGGCCCGCCACCCGCGGCATGATGGGCGCCGCATCCTCGTCGCCTGTAATCGTGACCGTCAGTTCCGAGGACTCATCGATGGAAAAAGACGGAGGATCCAAGGTCACGGAATAGCGGCTCGCCGCACCGACCTGCCCTGCGCCAAGCCCGCAGAGCGCCAGGAAGATAACAATGAGCAACCGCAATCGGGACGTCATCACCAGTTCCTGAGCGGGGTGGCCGGCGGATTCACGGACTTGGCATTCAGCACGCCAGTGCCCATGTGCCGCTCTTCGCCCTTTGCCGAATCCAACAGCTGTTCCGCCTCCACCTGTGACATCTGCCCAGGCTTGCCAATGTCCTGCTCGACTGCCGCGGGCTGCGGCGGCTGTCCCGCCTGCTTCCCAGGATCAGCCTGAGTCGGTCCGGCCGGGCGCTGCTCAGGCTGTCCCTGCTGATTCGGCTGATTCGGTTGTCCAGGCTGGTTCTGTTGATTCTGCTGGCCTTGCGGATTCTGTTGTCCTGGCTGACCCTGAGACTTCTGTTGCCCGCCCGGCTTGTCCTGCTTGTCCTGCTTGTCCTGCTTGTCCTGCTTGTCCTGCTTGTCCTGCTTGTCCTGCTTGTCCTGCCCGTTCTGCTTATTCTCGTCTTGCTTATTCTTCTTGTCGTTCTTGTCGTTCTTGTCGTTCTGCTTCTGCTGCTGATCCTGTTTTTTCTGCAGTTCATCCAGCCGTTTCTGCACCAGGTCGCGGTTGTATTTTGCATCCGCATCGGCGGGCAGCATCTGCAGCGCCGTGTTATAGGCCCCGATCGACTGCTGCCAGGTCTTGATGGTCGATTGCGGATCAGTGGCCACGCCTTTTTCGCCCTGGCGGAACAGCGCATTGCCGAGGTTGTAGTAGGCGCTTTGCTGCAGCGGAATCTCCTGGGTTCGAAGCGCATTGCTGAAGGCCGAAGCCGCTGTCGCATAATCGCGGGCCCGGTAGGCGGCGGCGCCCAGATTGAACTGCAGCTGTGCCTGCGTCGGATTAGCCTTGAGGCTTTGGGCATAGTCTCGCTGCGCCTGGGCATATTGCCCCTTCTCGTACTCCTCCTGCGCCGTGCGGGGCGTGGCCCATGCATGGGGCGCCACAGTCAGGGACAATCCGATCACGAACGCCGCGGCCAACGGACCACCCGTCGCCGCCACGGCGGCGGCGCGCCTGCGGACGCCGACGCCCAGCAACCACTCGAGGATCAGGAGTCCGATGGCCACCGCCAGCGGCCACTGGAACAGCTCAGCGTAGACCGCCACCTGCCGATCGGCGTGCTGGTGCTGGGCAAGCTCCTTAAGCTTCTCATCGTACAGATTGACCACCCCCTGTCCCTGCGGGCCCAGGGGCACGTATACGCCACCCGTGGCTGCGGCAATATTCTTGAGCATGTCGGCATCCAGATGCGATCTGACGAAGTTACCCGAAGGGTCTTTGACAAACTGGTTGCCTCCCGCACCGTCAGGAACCGGAATGAGTTCACCGGACTGGGTACCGACTCCGATCGTGAAGATCACCATACCCTTCTGCGCCGCCGCCTGGGCCGCGAGCAGCGCATCGCCGCCCAGATCCTCGCCGTCGGTGATCAGGACCATGACCTTCTGCGTGTCCCCCCGCATCGCGAGCGTCGACTCGCTCAGGCGAATGGCCGAGGCGATATCCGTGCCGCCCAGCGCGATGGTGTTGGTGTCCAATGCCTCCAGCGTTTCGCGGAAGGCGTCATAGTCGGTTGTCACGGGTGCCTGCAGAAACGCCTCACCGGCGAATGCCACGAGGCCCACGCCGTCCCCATTGAGCCGATCCAGGAGATCCTCGACCGCCAGCTTCGCCCGTGTGAGCCGATCCGGCTTCACATCCGGCGTCAGCATCGAACGGGAGGTATCAATCGCAAACAGAATATCCAGCCCGCGCCGCTCGGTCTCCTCCATGCGCATCGAACCCAGCGGCCGCGCCAGTGCGACGCAGGTGGCGACGACCACCAGGCAGAACACGACCCGTCTGAGCCACAGCAGCGGCCGCGACACCGCAAACAGCGGCGAATCGGTTTCCCGCGCGAGCGAAAAGGCCTGCAGGCGCCGCCGCTGCAGCTGGTCGAAGCGCCCATACACCAGCAGCAGCAGTGGCACTGCGATGAGGCCGATCACCAGCCACAGTGGCTGCGCGACATGAGTCACGGGCGTCATGCCGGTATCCGCCGCCGCAGCGTGAATCGGGACAGAAGACTCAATCCCAGAACGACCAGCGCCGCCATTGCCGGCCAGTCGAACAGTTCCTCCCAGCGCTCGAAGCTGTGGACGCTGAAGGAGGTCTTTTCCAGCTTGTCGATCTCATCGTAGATACGGTTCAGCGAATCCGTATCGGTGGCCCGATAGAACCGCGCGCCGGTCGCGGTCGCGATCCGGTTGAGGGTGTCCTCGTCCACGTCGACCTTTTCCATGACGATGCGCTTGCGACCAAAGGCGTCCGTCACCGGAATCGGCGCCTCGCCGCGCACCCCGATGCCGATGGTGTAGACCTTCACGCCGAGCGCCTTGGCGGCCTCGGCCGCGGTGAGCGGTGTGATCTGCCCGGAGTTGTTCTGGCCATCCGTCATCAGAATGATGAGTTTCGACTTAGCCGTCTGGTGGCGCAGACGATTGAGACCGGAGGCCAGTGCGGACCCGATGGCCGTGCCATCCTCGATGTCACCGATGTGAACCCGATCGAGGTTACCGAGCAGCCAGCCGTGGTCCAGCGTCACCGGACTGACCAGGTAAGGCAGGCCGGCAAAAATCGTCAACCCGATCCGGTCATTCGGGCGCGCCTCGATGAACTTGCGCACGACGGATTTGACCACATCGACCCGGCTGGCGGGGACGCCATCGAGCTTGAAATCCAGTGACTGCATCGATCCGGATACATCGAGCAGCACCATGATGTCGACGCCACTGGCATGGACCGTGGCATTCGTCTCCCCCTGCTGCGGCCGGGCCAGGGCGACAATCAGCAGCGCCAGAGCCAGCAGCGGCAGACCCGCCAGGACGGATCCCAGACGACTGCGGGTGCGGCCCGCCACCGCCCGCAGCAACTCCAGGCTCGGGTACTGGATCGCCGGCACCGGTCCGCGACGGCCACGCCACAGCAGCAGCAGCGGCAGGATGGCCAGCAGCCACAGGTATTCAGGATTGGCGAAGCGGAACATCGATGACTTCAGGAGTGATGAGCGCCCGTCCCGGACTCGACGCGGCCGTGGTTTCGACAAAATGCCTGGCGCTGGCCAGCATGCGCTCCATTTCCTGCGCATCCAGGGACCAGCGCGCGAATTTGGCCAGATCGCAATAGTTCAGAAACTCGCTCAAGGCGTGCTCGTGGGCCTGCAGGGCCGATCCGACCTGGCCCAGACTGGCACGCAGGAACTCGTTGGTGGTGAGGTGCGTGGCGAGCACGCTGAAGCGCTCCTCCACATACGCCCGCACCACATCCGAGACGGCGACCGAGAACGCGCGGGCGTCGCCGGCCTGCATCAGCACGCGCGTCGCCTCCAGCCGCTGCAGGGTACGCTGCAGCAGCGTGAGCGGCGGCCGCCGCGCCCGGTACCACCGCCACCCCCACCACATGAGGCCCAGCAGCAGCAGCGCGCCGATACCCAGCAACGCCAGCACCCGCCAGTCCAGCGGGATCAGGTAAGGCGGGCGGATGTCGCGGATGTCGGGGCCAGCCGCACTCACGGGTGTCGCGCCTCGCGCCGCCGGAAGAAGCTCATCAGCGAGCCCAGATAGGGCTCGCTGGTACTGAGCATCAGGCTGTCGATGGCTTCGGCGTTGAGCATGCGCAGCAGCGTCTCGCGGCTCTTTTGCGCGAGGCTCGCGAATCGCTCGCGGGTGCGGCGGCGGCCGGTATCGATCTGCAGCACCTCGCCGGTCTCCGCATCCTGCAGTACGACCATGCCGACATCGGGCAGGGCCTCCTCGCGTGGATCGCGGATGCTGACCGCCACCAGGTCATGCCGGCGAGAGGTCTGCCGCAGCGCCTGGCGCAGCGGCGTACGCGAATCAACGCTCACCCCGGGAGCCTGGAAATCCGAGATCAGAAACATCACCGAGCGGCGCAGCGAGGTGCGGTTGGCAAACTGCAGTGCCTGGGTGATATCCGTCCCACGCCGCACCGGTCGGAAGAACAGGATCTCGCGCACCACCCGCAGCACATGGCGCCGGCCCTTCTTCGGCGGAATGTACAGCTCGATCTGGTCGGTGAAGAGGATCAGACCGACCTTGTCGTTATTGCGCGTCGCCGACAGCGCCAGCACGCAGGCCAGTTCCGCCGCCACGTCACGCTTGCTCTGGGTGCTCGACCCGAAATGACCGGAGGCACTCACGTCCACGAGCAGCAGCAGCGTCAGCTCCCGCTCTTCGGCAAACTTCTTGACGAACGGCCGGGCCGCGCGCGCGGTGACGTTCCAATCGATGGTCCGCACCTCATCGCCGGGGACGTATTCACGGACTTCATCGAAATCCATGCCGCGGCCCTTGAACACCGAGTGATAGTGTCCGGCCAGCGAGTCGGCAACGATGCGGTTGGTGCGGATCTCGATCTGCCGCACCTTGCGCAGAATGTCGCGTGTAATAGCCTCGTTCATGAACGCTAGGGGACTGGCAGGCTCTCCAGAATCTTGCTCACGATCTGGTCGGAGGAGATGTCCTCGGCCTCGGCTTCATAGCTGACGACGACCCGATGCCGCAGCACCTCCAGCGCCACGTCCTTCACGTCCTGCGGTGTCACATAGCCCCGGCCATGCAAAAAGGCGTTGGCCCGGGCGCCCAGGCCTAAGCAGATCGTGGCCCGGGGCGAAGCGCCGGCCTGGATATAACCGCCCATGTCCTTGCCGATCACGCGCGGATCGCGGGTGGCGAGGACCAGGTCGACGATGTAGTCACGGACCTTGTCATCGATATAGATGTGATTGACGACGTGCCGCGCGGCCATGATCTCCGCGCCGCCGACGACCGTGTCCACCGCAGTGACCGGTGCGGTGGTCCCCATGGAGTCGAGGATGGCCCGCTCCTGGGAGCGGGTCGGGTAGTTGAGGATCACCTTCAGCATGAACCGATCCACCTGCGCCTCGGGCAACGGGTACGTCCCCTCCTGTTCGATCGGATTCTGGGTCGCCATGACCATGAAGGGCTCCGGCAGCGCATGTGTTTCGCTGCCGAGGGTGACCTGGCGCTCCTGCATGGCCTCGAGCAGCGCGCTTTGGACCTTGGCCGGGGCGCGATTGATTTCGTCAGCCAGGATCAGGTTTGCGAAAACCGGGCCGTGCTTGGTCTGGAAGGAGCCGTCACGCGGGTTATAGATCATGGTGCCCACGACATCCGCCGGCAGCATGTCGGGCGTGAACTGGATGCGCTGGAAACTCACCGCCAGTGCCTGTGCCAGCGTCTTCAATGCCAGGGTCTTGCCCAGACCCGGTACCCCCTCAAGCAGAACGTGACCGTTGGTCAGCAGGGCGATCATCAGCCGGTCGATGAGGTGCTGCTGGCCGATGATGACGCGCCCGAACTGCTGGCGCAGTGGCGCGACCCAGCCGGAGGCACTGGCCACCGCCTCCTGAATCGCGCGGATTTCGGCATTCGGTGCGCCCTGCTGCGCCATGGCGGGTCTGCTAAGCGGTGTATTCATACTGGCTCGTGCTCTGTCGAAATCCGATGGACCACTCAAATCAAAATTAGTGCCTCAGTCGAGGCTCACCCACGCAGCATCCTGCCGGCCGGAGCGTACGCACGCCTCCACGAAGCGCATGCCCGCGACACCTTCCGCGATCGTCGCCACGCGTATCGGCGGCACGGGCCGGTTTTCGCGTACCGCGATCAGCGCGTCAGCCACTTCGCTGTACAGCAGACCGAAGCCCTCGAGCGTTCCTTCAGGATGCCCGATCGGCAGGTGCGTCACACCCGCGGCCCAGGGACCCACGCCCGGTCCACCCCGCCGCAGAGTCTGCGGCGGGGCACCGAGGGGCGCATAGCGCAGTTCTTCAGGGTGCTCCTGGTCCCAGCAGAGGCTGGCCTTCTCACCGTAGATCCGGATCCGCAGCGCGTTGTCCTCACCGGCCGCGACCTGGCTGGCCCACAACGCACCTTTCGCGCCCCCGACAAAGCGCAGCAGCACCTGGACATTATCGTCGAGTCGGCGACCGGGTACGAAGTGCGTCAGCTCTGCGGCCACACTCTGGGTGCGCAGTCCGGTCACGTATCCCACCAGATGATACGCGTGGGTGCCAATGTCGCCGAGGCAACCGCCCTCGCCGGCCAGCTGCGGATCGGTGCGCCAGCTGGCCTGTCGGGACCCGCTCGCTTCCAGTGCCGTCGACAGCCAGCCCTGGGCATATTCGACCTGAACCACGCGCAGCGAACCGAGCTGCCCCGCGCGCACCATCGCGCGCGCCTGCGAGACCATTGGATAGGTGCCATAGGTATAGGTCACGAAAAACAGCCGACCGCTGGCCGCGACGAGGTCACGCAGTGCCTCGGCGTCTTTCAGCGTGCTCGTCAACGGCTTGTCGCAGATGACGTGGACCCCGGCTTCCAGGAAAGCCTTCGCAACCGGAAAGTGAAGATGATTCGGCGTCACGATGACGACGGCCTCGATGCCATCGGCACGCGCGGCCTCGCTGCGCGCCATTTCCTTATAAGAGACATAGACGCGATCGGCGGCAAGACCCAGTTCCGCTCCCATGGCGCGGGTCTTCTCCGGCTGACTTGAAAAAGCGCCCGCGACGAGTTCATAGCGCCCCTCGAGCCTCGCGGCCATGCGGTGCACGCCGCCGATGAACGCTCCCGGGCCGCCACCGACCATGCCGAAACGGATGCGCGCGGCACTCATCCGCACGGCTCGACAGGGTTTAGCTTACCTATATAAGTATCTGTTTGCACTATGGTTATATTCAAATAGACGGCCAATTGCCCGCCATGAAAATCCGACCCGCGAGGATACTCTATCGCTATCCCGCACTCCCACCCGCAATGAACGCACGACGCCAGAGGGCGACGGTTTCGACGTGCTCGGTGAAGGGCATGAGATTGAATGCCGTCAACTCCGTCAACACCAGGCCGCCGGCTGCCTGCAACTGCTGCGCGTCATGCGCGAAGCTTTCCAGGCTACAGCTGACATAGATGAGTTGCGCCGGTGGCTGCTGCGCCAGGTACTGCGTGAGCTGCGGGTCCAGGCCCTTGCGCGGCGGATCGACAATGACGAGGTCGGCGCCGCGCGCGGCATCGCTGGCAGCACCAGCCGCGCCGGGCACCACCCGGATCCTGTTGCGTTGGGCCGCCGTGAGCTGCGCGACCCCCATCTGCAGACCCTCAAGCGAGGCGGGACTTACCTCGTTCAGCGTCAGGGCGCCGGCCTGATCCAGGATCGACAGCCCGATGGCACCGACTCCGGCATAGAATTCCGTGACCCGCGCCCCTGGCGTAATCCGGTCCCGGATATGGCCCACGATCTTCCCGGCCATCTCCAGGTTGCTTTGACCAAAGGCGCCCGGCGGGTAGTACACGTCCGCGCCGCCGAACTCTTCAATCACCGTGGCCGCACCGCAGTGGTGGTGAAACTGACTGCCCAGGATCACATTGTTGGGTTCGGTATTGAAGTTCAACCACAGGCTGTGCAATCGCGATCCCAGTCGCGCGCGAATGAGTTCCAGGCACTGGATCAGAGGCTCGGCGGTTATCGCATTCACGACCAGCACTACCTGCGCCGTCATCGAGCGCCGCTCAATCACCACCTGCAGGTAGCGCGCCCGACCCAGGTGCGCCCGATCCGAGTAGCACGTCACCTGCGCCTGGGCGAGCGCGCCGCGCACGACGCCCGCCACTTCGTTGATCAGCGGATGGTGCACCCGGCAGTTCGGAATGTGCACGACGTGGTGGCTGCCGGCTTCGAACAATCCAATTTTCGGCGCGCCGCGCCGGCCCCGTATGGCCAGGCGCGCACGGTGCCTGAAACCGAACAACTCGCCGGAGTGTTCGGCAACCGCGGGCAGGCCATGGGCATGCGCCAAATCCCGCAGCGTTTCGCGTGGCGCGCGGGCAACGCCCTGGGCGCCGAAGCGCGGGCAGCCGTCGCAGGGCGGCTGGTGCGGACAGGCGCTCAGGCTCATGTGCCGACTGGGGGCTGAATCATCCGCCAAGTTTAGCAGCGCAGTTCGCGGCGGCAGCGCTACCATGGACCTTTCTACAACGAGGCACATCCCCAAATGCGCATCCTGACCCTCGCCCTCCCCCTGGTAACGGCGCTGCTCGCGGTTGTCATGGCGGCCGACGCGCGCGCCGAGGACATCAGCGAAGTCGCGGTGGCACCGGCAGCGCACCCCTTGCACCTCGGTAGCCTGGAACTCACCGTCCTGCACGACTCTGAAATCGTCGTTCCCAATGATGGCAAGACCTTTGGTATCGACGCGCGACCGGGCGAGGTCACGGCCGTACTGCGCGCGGCCTCGGCGCCGACCACGAAAATCACGCTCAGTGTGAACGTGCTGATGGTCAGGACCGGCGGACACATCGTGCTGCTCGACACCGGCATCGGCGCGGCCGACCACGGGATGCTCCTGGCCAGCCTCAAACTCACGGGCGTGACCCCGGCGGCCGTCACCGATGTGCTCATCACGCATTCCCATGGGGATCATGTCGGCGGCCTCCTGGACGCGCAGGGGCATCTCGCTTTTCCGCAGGCCACGATCCGCATGGCCGGTGCTGAATGGGACTGGCTCAAATCACAGGGTCCGGCGAATCTGGTGGCAGCGATAACGGCCCACGTTGCGACCTTCGCACCGGGCGCAACGGTCGTGCCCAGCATCCGCTCACGGGCCCTGGAAGGTCATACCCCCGGCCACGTCGCCTACGAGGTCTTCTCCGGCGCAGCGCAGCTGCTGGATATCGGCGATCTCGCCCACAGTTCGATCGTCTCGCTGGCGAAACCGCAGTGGACAATGGGGTTCGACACTGACCAGAGCGTCGCCAAGGCCATGCGGGTGAAGACCCTGGCAGCGCTCGCCAGCAGCCATGAGTTGGTCTACGCCCCCCACTTCCCGTACCCGGGCCTCGGACACATCGTGGCCGCCGAGACGGGATTCAAATGGGATCCGGCGCTATAGCAGGTCGACATTCCTGACCGCGCCCTTGTCGGCGCTGGTCACGAGCTTCGCGTAGGCCTTGAGCGCCGCTGACACGTGACGCTGGCGCGCGGCCGCGGGCTTCCAGCCTTTGTCCGTCTGCGAAGTCCGGCGCTGCTGCAGCTCCTCATCACTGATCGCAACCCGGACCAGCCGCTGCGGAATATCGATCTCGATCAGGTCACCGGGCTCGACCAGTCCGATGGTGCCGCCCTCCGCCGCCTCCGGCGAGACATGCCCGATCGACAATCCCGCGGTGCCGCCCGAGAAGCGTCCGTCGGTGATCAGCGCGCAGACCTTGCCCAGGCCCTTCGACTTGAGGTAGCTGGTCGGATAGAGCATCTCCTGCATGCCAGGACCCCCGCGGGGTCCTTCGTAGCGGATGATAACCACGTCACCCGCCTTCACCCGCCCCCGCAGGATCGCATCCACGGCGTCATCCTGGCTTTCGAGCACCACGGCGGGACCCTTGAATCTGAGAATGCCCTGGTCGACGCCGGCAGTCTTCACGATGCATCCGCGTTCGGCGAGATTGCCGTAGAGCACGGCCAGGCCGCCGTCCTTGCTGTACGCGGACTCAAGGTTGCGGATGCAGCCCGCGGTCCGGTCGGTGTCCAGCTCCGGGTACCGGCAGCTTTGGGAAAATGCCCTCTGGCTGGGAATACCGGCGGGTCCTGCACGGAAGAACTCGAGCACGCACGCATCCTGGGTCCGCGTCACATCCCACTTGTCGATGGCCTCCGCCAGCGAGTGGGCATGGACGGTCGGCACGGAGGAATCCAGGAGCTGCGCGCGCTCAAGCTCACCCAGGATGGCCATCACACCGCCGGCACGATGGACATCCTCGAGGTGGTAGTGACTGGAGGGCGCGACCTTGCACAGGTTCGGCACCTTGCGTGACAACCGATCGATATCGCGCATCTGAAAGTCGATCCCGCCCTCCTGCGCCGCCGCCAGGAGATGCAGCACCGTATTGGTCGAGCCCCCCATCGCGATATCCAGTGACATGGCGTTTTCGAATGCCGACTTGCTGGCGATGTTGCGCGGCAATACCCGTGCGTCGTCCTGCTCGTAGAAGCGCCGGGCCAGCGCCACGATGGTTCGGCCGGCCTGGCGGAACAGCTGCTCACGGTCAGCGTGCGTCGCCACCAGTGAGCCGTTCCCGGGCAGGGACAGACCGAGTGCCTCGGTCAGGCAGTTCATCGAATTGGCGGTGAACATGCCCGAACAGGAGCCGCAGGTGGGACACGCCGAGCGCTCGATCTGGCGTACCTGGGCATCGGACAGGCTGTCATCGGCCGCGGCCACCATCGCGTCGATGAGGTCCAGCGCCACCTCCTTGCCGGCGAGCCTGGTCTTGCCGGCCTCCATCGGGCCACCGGAAACGAAGACCACGGGAATGTTCAGGCGCAGTGCCGCCATCAGCATCCCGGGCGTGATCTTGTCGCAGTTGGAAATGCATACCAGCGCATCGGCGGTGTGCGCGTTGCACATGTACTCGACACTGTCCGCAATGATGTCGCGCGAGGGCAGGCTGTAGAGCATGCCGTCATGACCCATCGCGATGCCGTCATCGACCGCGATGGTGTTGAACTCCTTGCCAACACCGCCGGCCTGCTCGATCTCCGCGATCACCAGCTGCCCCAGGTTCTGCAGATGGACGTGGCCCGGCACGAACTGCGTGAAGGAATTGGCGACCGCAATGATGGGTTTCTCGAAGTCCTGGTCCTTCATGCCGGTGGCACGCCACAGGGCGCGGGCTCCGGCCATGTTGCGACCGGCGGTACTGGTGCGGGAACGATAGGTAGTCATGGTGGGAATTGTGGCCCGGCTCGCGTATACGTACCAATATGATATTGGTCTACTCACTATAGGAGATACGAATAGTGGAGCTGAGACAGCTGCGGTACTTCGTGGCGATCGCGGAGGAAGGCAGTTTCTCCCGCGCGGCAATCCGGCTGCACGTCTCGCAGCCGCCTCTGTCCACCCAGATCAGAAGCCTGGAGGAGGAGCTGGGTGCGCCGCTGCTGGCACGGAGCAATCGCGGCGTATCATTGACCGCGTCGGGCCAGATCTTCTATGAAGAGGTCCGCGCGATCCTCGCCCGGCTCGAGAGCGCGCGCACCCGGATGCTGCAGGCGCACCGCGGCGATGTCGGCACGCTGTCCGTGGGTTTCGTGTCCATTGCCGACTACGGTGTTCTGCCGCCGGCGCTGAAGAGTTTCCGCTTGCAGTTTCCACTGGTCGAAGTCCAGCTGCACGAACTCACCACCGATGCGCAGATCCGCGAGTTGCGCGCCGCACGCCTGGACCTTGGGTTTGGGCTGGCCCCGGTTGCAGAGCCGGACCTCCGGTTCGCGACCATCCTGCGCGAAGCGCTGGTGCTGGCTGCACCCGCCGACCATCCGGCAGCCGGCAGCGACACCGTCGACCTGCGCAGCCTCTCCAAGGAGAGCTTCATCGTACCGCCGCGCGACATCGCTCCGGGGCTGTACGATCTCACCATCAGCCGCTGCCGCTCGGCCGGCTTCGCGCCGCGGATCGTGCAGAACGCGCGCCAGATGCAGACCGTGATCGGCCTCGTCTCCTGCGGCATGGGACTCGCCCTCGTCCCCGCTTCAGTGCGCAACCTCAAGCGCACCGGTGTGCGCTACCTGCGACTGCGGGGCAGGCCCGCGTTCATCGAGCTGGGTATTTTGCGCGTGCGTGACTCCACCAGTGCCTTGAGCGCTCATTTTGTAGCCGCGTTGAAAGCGGCCGCGCGGGACGTGGAAGATTACTGAAGCGTAATGCGATAGATGTTCATGTTGGTAAATCCGCATTGTTAAATGAGCGCTATCGGATAATCCCTACGTCCGCGATAGCGTGTCACCGGACATTCAACTTCTGCGTTAATACCGCAACATGGCCCTATCGTGAGCGTCACGGGGTGCCCCCTTAGGGCATTGGAACCGGGCTGAACCATGAGGAAGGGGAGAGGTCTGATCTTCAAGTTACTGAATTTGCGGCGCCATCGTAAGGGAAGTGGTGGCGACGACGCACCAGAACGCGCTCAGGCTTGTGCACAGGATCGGCGCCCGGGTCATACTCTCTATTACAGCTACGTAGTCGGCTGGATTACCCCATGTTAGCGATGCAGCTCCAACCTGAGGCCGAAACGACGCAACCTACTCCGGTCGCGACGCAGAGTTTTTCTGAGTGGTTGGAAGATCTGGCCGCCGGCGAATGCGGCTGGGAGACGATGTTCCGGGGTGTCCTGCCCGTGGTGAACGCCAACCCGGATGCCGGCTGGGAACTTCTCGCGCTGGTCGATCAGCACTATCGGCTGCATCGCATTACCGAAGACGACTTCCATGCATTGAACTCGAGTTTGCAGGCGGTGCTGCTGGGCGGCCCGGGTGGTGCCAAGGCGGCCGCTTTCAAAGCGGCCCCGGCCAGGACACCCACGGCTGCCGCGGCCGCGAGTCCGGAGGTGACGGTTCAGGTACCCCCTGCGGCAACCAACCCGCCGCCGAGCAGGCCCGCTGCGCCGAATGTGCAGCCCATTCAGAAACCTGCGGCCCCCGAGCGCAAACCTGAGCCGTTGCTCAAGAGCGTCGCCGATACCGCTCAGCCCCAGCGCACTAGGATGCTGGTCGTGAACGAGGTGCTGCGCAACCGGTACCGGGTGCGCGGAATTCTGGGGCATGGCGGCATGGGTACCGTGTACGCGGCCATAGACGAATACCGGCTCGATCAGGCCGATGGCGGGCAACGCGTCGCCATCAAGGTACTGCATACCGAGATCATCAAGCGACCGAAGTTGCTGGCTGAGCTGCGCAGCGAGTTCCAGCGTCTGCAGTCACTCTCGCACCCGAATATCGTGCGCGTGCATGAGTTCGACCGCGACGATGACCTGACATTCTTCACCATGGAGCAACTCAGCGGCGCGGCGCTGACTCGGGTGCTGGCCAATCTTGCCGGCATCCCCCTGTATCGGCCGCACGCCCTCTCCATCATTCGACAGGTCGGAGCCGCAGTTGCATATGCGCACTCCCGCGGGATCGTGCACGGCGATCTCAATCCTGGAAACATCTTCATCACGGACCAGGGCGAGGTCCGGGTTCTTGATTTCGGGGCATCCTATCGGCTGTACCGGGAACCGACGATCCCGGACATCGAAGAACTGTCCCGTACCGCGGTCGCGACGCCCAGTTTTTCGAGCTGCGAAGTACTCCAGGGCGGCCCGGCCAACGTCCGTGATGACATTTACGCCATGGCCTGTGTCAGCTACATACTGCTGACCGGCCGACTGCCGTTCCAGGGCCGCAATGCGCTGCAGGCGCGGGCGGCCCACATGTCGCCCCGGCGCCCTCCCGGTCTTAGCAGCAAAAAGTGGCGTGCACTGCGCGCGGGGCTGCGCTTTGATCGCGAACACCGACCCGGGGACATGCAGGCTTGGCTTGATCAATTGAGCCTCGAGGCAGAAGGCGCGCCGCTGCCCAGCCTCGCATTGGTCATGGGGGGCAGCACTCCACACCGCAGTGGTGCTGGGTGGGTCACGGCAGGTCTGATAGCGCTGGCCGCGGCACTGTGCTGGTGGGCTGTTGCGAATCCGGATGTCGTGTCCAGAAGCGGTGCGGATCTGAGAAACTCTGCGGGAAAATTGTGGAGCGACATCGGCGGTGGCGCTGCGGGCGACACGGCGATGGCGCCCATACCGGATGAGCCGGCAGCGGAATCCACCGTGCCGCCGGTGCCCCCCGCCGCAAAACCCCCGGTACCCAAGATGGCCGCTCCTCCAGGGCCGGTGATCGCCGGTACGGTTGCGGCCCATGTCACTGCGCCCAATGCGGCGCCAGTAGCGGACGCCACGGCGGCAGCAACCGGCAGCACGGCGCTGCGGGCACGGATCGAGATGGCCGCGGACGAACTCGAGGTCACCCCGATGAACCCCGTCGCCGCGGTCATCGTGCGTCGTCGCGAGAGCTTTCGCGACAACGTCAGCTTTACTTGGTGGACCGAATCCGGGACCGCGAAACCGGGCAGGGATTTCGTGCCGGTCGGTGCCCGCACGGAGTACCTCCTGAGCGGGGAGCGCGAGGCGCAGCTGCTGGTTCCGGTCGTCACAGACCCGCGGCGACATGAATCCCGCAGCTTCTATGTCGTCATCGACCAACCCAGCGACGGTGCCAGACTCGGTTCACGAACCCTCACGATGGTGACGATTCCGCCCTCCGACTGACACTCATTCGACAATGAAGCCGCCGGACTGGAGTTTGAAGAAGCCGGCGTAAATGCCATCTTCCTTCAGAACCAGGTCGGCATGCGTGCCCTCCTCCACGATACGGCCTCTGTCGAAGACCAGGATCCGGTCGGCATCGAGAATGGTCGAGAGGCGATGGGCCACCATGATCGACGTGCGGCCATGCGTGAGGGCGCGCAGCGCTTCCTGAATCGCCCGCTCACTTTGCGAGTCGAGCGAACTGGTGGCCTCGTCGAGGATCAGAATGGGCCGCTCAGCCAGGATGGCGCGGGCGATTGCAATGCGCTGGCGCTCCCCGCCGGAGAGCTTGATGCCCCGCTCCCCGACCAGCGTGTCGTATTGCTGGGGAAGCTCCATGATGAAAGGCGCGATATGGGCCTGCGCGGCGGCCCTTTTGATTGCCTGCATGTCGGCATCCGGCTTCCCATAACCGATATTGTCAGCCAGTGTCCGGTGAAACAGGATCGGATCCTGCGGAACCAGGGCTATGGCACCGCGCAGCGATGCCCGGGAACCACCGGCTATATCCTGTCCGTCTATCCGGATGTGGCCTTCCTGAATGGCATAGAGGCACTGCAACAGCCGCACGAAGGTCGTCTTACCGCTGCCGGAGTGTCCCACCAACGCCACGCGCTCCCCGGCCCCGATCGACACCGAGAGGTCCTCGAACACGGGCGAAGATTTTCCCGGATACGTGAAGCGGACATGCTCGAACTCAATCTCCCCGCGCCGAATCTGTAGCGCAGGACGAGCGGGCGTGACGGGAACCTCGGGCTCCTCGTGCAGCAGCGCAATGACAGCGTGCAGGTCGTACGAGGACGTGAGTATGTTCTTGATGTTGTCCACCAGGTCCCGGACATACGATTGCAGAATCGTGTACGCGAATGCCAGGTAGGCCATCGCCTCCACGTTCGCCTTGCCGTTGAACAGATACCAGACCCCGCCGCCGAGCAGCAGTACCAGCATGCCGGTCAGCAGCAGGCGCTGCACGATGGCCGCGTAGCTACCGAGCTTGTACGAGCGCTCGTTCTTGGCCCGGAGCTGCTCGGTCACATCCAGAAAGGTCGCAATTTCAATCTGTTCCTGCGCGTACGACTTCGTGGTCGACATGCCACCGATGCTGTCCGCGAGGTGTGCAATAAAGGAGTCCTGCGCCGCCGCGTATATGCCCTGCGCGGGGCCCGATATCCTGAACACGAAATACGCGCTGACACCGAACAGCAGCACGACGTAGACGACCATGAGCAGTGCCAGCACCGGAAACCGCAAGGCCAGGAAGGCCGTGCTGCCGCCGAGCACCACTATCGTGGGAATGATCCGGATCAGTATCTGGTCTTCGAAGGTTTCGATCTTCTGACGTGCGCGGCTGATCTTCGAGACGATGGCCCCAGTGAAGGTATTGACGAAGAAGTGCTCCGACAGGCTCTGCACATGCGCGAATGCATCGTCCATGAGCGATTTGAAGATCGCCGTCTCGAATATGTTGTAGATGACGAACGAAACGCCGAACAGCACCATCTGCAGGCAATACACGCCGAGGAACACCGCCAGCGCACGCAGCACCGCGACTCTGCCCTCCCCCAAGCGGATCGTCTGCAGGAAGTTCGAGAGCGCGGTCGGCAGGTAGGTCTCGAGCAACGCCGCCGTAATGAACAGGAACAGAATGACCGACAATTTGCCGCGCTGCTCACGCCAATAATGGGCCGCGAAGCCCAGCACATCGAAGAAGGACAGGCCCTTGCCGGCTGGCCTCATACCAACAGCAGGCCCACCGGGATCAGCGTACCGGCAGCCAGCAGAACCAAAGCCAAGCGCGTCCTGCGGATCTGCGTCAGGCCCATCCAGATACCCAAAGTGGTCGAGAGGACGAGGCCGAGCGACACCAGCAGGAAGAACCACTTGAGCATCAGGGTCGATGCCGCGACTCGCTCGTCATCATTGGGCGGGCCCCCGCCCGCACCGGCGACATGGTGACCACCGAACGCGAACACCTGATCCTTGTGGACCGAGCTCAGCTTTTCCACAATGGCCGGCGGCCGATAGCCACCGTGGGCCTCGTGAAGATTGAAGAGCTGGACCGCACCCGTGAGCGAGAAGAACAGGACGCTGGGAGCAATGAAAAGAGCGACGTACGAATGCCACTTGCGGACGGTTGTTGTAAACATCTATATGACCTTGGGAGGACGGACGCAAAGCGGCTGGCGTAAGGACTTGCTCTGTGGCGCCTCCGGCCGGAGTTGAGTTTGCTCGAAAACATCGAATTTATAAGGTTGCCAGAACGATGGCATCGACCAATACCCCACGCGATACCCCAGGCATCAATCCGGGGTCAGGGTACCACGCCCGCTAGAGAAGGAATTTTCCACCCGATACCCCTCGCCGTCTACTGCGATCTACCGCAGCCCAAGATGATCAGATTGATCAACTCCGCAAATCACTACGCCGAACCCCTCCTGTCGCTCGTCGCATTACGACCTGACTGCACGTAAACTTCGAAGCCGTGCGGCATGCCGTCAAAAGTTCCATCGCCCGATCCAACCCCAGAGGATTCTTGGGACCGAGCATGTTCAGCAACGTTGGTGCGGTTATATCCGGTTGCTTCTCCCACAATTCCTTGACCAGAACTGGCGACAGTTTCGGTGAAATGCGGGCAAGCGGGGGATCGAGCCCCAGACTCGCCATGCTGACAATTTGTGTTCCAGATCATTTGGCCCCGGTAGGCGAGGTGATATTTCTGTCGTTTAACTGCTCTGGATCCAAGCCGCTTCCTCTTCGTCCACCGCAAAACGCCTAGCTTCTTCCCTGCACGCTTCAGTACTGCTGCAGCTGCCATGAGCCCGCTGATGAAATGAACATTTCTTGAGAGACGATCCAGCTTTGAAACAATCATTGGGCATCGCGCCGCTTTAGCCTCCTTGAGAACCCGTGCGAGTCCAGGACGCAACGTCAACGCGTCTGCGCTTCCACCCATTTGAATGTCCTGATACCAAGACTCAACCCGTAGCCCTTGCTGCAAAGCAAACCGTTCGATGTCATCCCGCTGCGCGGTCAGGCCCACTCCGCTGCGGCCTTGCATCCGGGTGCTGACGCGCAAATAGCCGATTTCTCACGACATGCCCTCCTCTCGTTGCTGTCACGATAAAGCACGCATGCCGGAAAAAGGAGCAGCAGAAAAAGGTTGGTCGCCGCACCCCTCACCTATCTGAAATTCGGAAGGCCGATCGGAGCCGTCCTATCGATCCTGCGCGCCGCCGCCAAGATTGATGTCCATTCCGCGTCAGGATTTTCTGTGGGGCGGAAGCGACTACTTTGTCGGCAAGAGCGCAGAACTACCCTAAGCGCATGAAGCCTGCGTACAGTCGACGGTCGGTGTGTCCGGACTGATTTCGGACACCTGCCCCGGCGGGTGCACCCAGACAGTACGCAGACCGCCGTGATCGTGAGCCTCCTGCGTGATACGGCGCCAGACTCTTCTAATCCGCAGTAACATGCCGCCATGGATACTCAGACTCCCACGACGCCACTTGCGACAGCACCGGCGGCGGATGAGGCCAGTTCGGCGGACGCGCAGGACCTCGAACAATTCATTGAACGCCATCCGCGGCTCTTCGTCCTGAGCGGCGCGGGCTGCAGTACCGAATCGGGCATTCCTGACTACCGCGATGCGGCCGGCGAGTGGAAGCGCCGCCCGCCAGTAATGATTCGGCCGTTTCTGGACGATGAGCTGACTCGCAAGCGCTACTGGGCGCGCGGCCTTGCCGGCTGGTCGCATTTCCGGCACGCGCGGCCCAACGGCGCGCACCATGCCCTAGCCCGGCTGGAACAGAGCCAGCGCGTCGAGCTCCTGGTAACCCAGAATGTCGATGGCCTGCATCAGGCAGCGGGCAGCAGGGCGGTGATCGATCTGCATGGCCGGGCCGACCGCATCCGCTGTATGGGCTGCGAGGCGATCCTGTCCCGGGACCAGCTCCATGCGCAGCTGCGCGCACTGAATCCCGACTGGGTGCACTACGAGGCCGAGGCCGCACCGGATGGCGATGGGGATCTGGACCAGCTGGATTTCGCGGGCTTCAATATCCCCAGCTGTCGCCGTTGTGGCGGCACGCTGAAGACCGACGTGGTCTTCTTTGGCGAAACAGTTCCCGCGGAGCGCGTGCGTCAGGCGATGGGCGCCCTGCACCGCGCCGATGCAATGCTGGTCGTCGGATCCTCGCTGATGGTCTATTCCGGGTATCGCTTCGCACAGGCTGCCGCGCAAGCCAGCAAACCCATCGCCGCCCTAAATCTGGGCCGGACGCGCGCCGATGCGCTGCTCACACTGAAAATCGAAGATCGCTGTGTGCGCGCCCTGGAGAGCGCAGTCCGTGCGCTCGAAAGGCGTTCGAGCTAGCAGTAGGGGTCGATGCCCAGATCCTCGCGCGCGGTCAGTGGCCCGGCCATTGGGGATTGCCCGAAATGCGGGAGCGTTGCGAGCAACTGGGCGGCCACTTTCATGTCTGGAGCGAAGCTGATATTGGTACCGAGGTCGAACTGCGTATACCCCGGTTATGGTGGTTCGGGCTGAGTCCGGAGCGTACATCTACGCTCAATTATTACAGCCTGGTTTAGGATGGATAACTTGTGAATCACTTAAACGTTTGGCTTAGAGCGGTGTTGCTTCTTGTCGCCTGTGTGCCAGCGATGGGGGCAAACTCCCTCGAAACTGCCGAAAAAGATGCTCGGGCATTCGCGAACTGCATGTTGACGATGAACGCAGATTGCGTAGTTCTATCATCAGATATTGATGCATACGTGCGGCTTGCGCGTCAGCGGCTACCGGCCTCCGACCCAGACCTTCAGTTCGCGGAATTGCAAGAGCGGTTTTTCTATGCGATGAAGGAGAACGGCCGCCACTATTTGCAATGGGAAGTAGCAGAGCCCGGCACTCTGTTTTCGGTCAATGGCATCCGGTATGTTTTTGTGCCATACATCCAAGTGACTCGGAGCCCCACCGGGGATTCCACCGATCGAACATCCCTAATTGGAATTTCCAAAGACAATGGCTCTTCTTGGAAATTTGTCGATGGACACTCAATGGCCTTAGCTGATCTGAAAGCGGTTATTCCAGGCTACTCCGGCTCGCCGCCTTTTCCCCTTTAGTGGCTTCAGTACTGGGCAAACCACATGCGCCTTTTCTTGTAGTGCGGTCAGTGCCGTCAATCGCCAGTGCGCCCGTGTCTGAGTAACAACTCCCGCTCTTTTGAAACAGCAACCGCAGATCCAGAATCATCAGCCCGCGACGGCCCAGCACCGCCACCTGCTCTGCTGCGGAGCGGTCGCCGACTTCAGTTTTGGGAGTTCTAGTAGATATGTCTGAGAAAGTGATATGGGAGGCGATGTGCTTTCAGGCCGCATGTCAGGTGCCGCATGTCTACTCCTGTGCTGGTCTTTGGCGAAGCTCAACCGCGTTCGATCCGCTCATCATGTAGCAATAGTCGGCGGGGGAGTCTCCGGAATGACCTGTGCGGTCGCCCTTGCCGTCTGGACCGGCTGCCTTCCGGCGATTTTCCATCAGACAGCCTTGAGTTGTCGAGCAGCCGCGTCAGCGGTGTCTTCGGGACGCGTGTTGAAGGCGATCGCCGTGCCTGGCGCGGCCTTGTGAATGATGTTCACCACAGTCTCGAACAGCGCCAGGCTCTTGGGCGGAAGTCTCAGGCCGCCGCCAATCACCACACAGTCATAGGCGGCGCCGTTTAATGCGCTTTCGAGCATAGTCCATCCCGCCGCATCGGGCGTGATCATGCAGGTATCGCCTTGCCAACCCCGTTCCTCAATCTTCGCGACCCCGAGAGCGATCCCGGCGTTGATCTTTTCGGCATCGAAGCCAGGCGGCAGGGAGGGGTCCGAGAAGTCGACCGTTTCTGGCTTTTGGCCGACGAACAGTATACGCGTCATGGGGTTTCTCCGTTCGAGTGGTGGTGATGAAAGATTGCTGCGCAGGAACTCGCCAGTGATATCGAGCGTATCGCGTGCGCGCCGGCTGCAGCGCGATGATCGCCCGCATCGCAGCCATTGCGGTGCGATCGGCGAGATGCTCGGGATGATGGGTCGCGATCGCGGCGGTGGATACCTTTGTGCTCTTGCCGTTATCTCCCGGTGCCGGACGCCGTGGCCAATCGTGCGCTCAGATCGAGGATATGACCGACGACGTACGCCGGACGTTCCTCGGTCATGAAATGACCGCAACACGCCAGCGTGTGCGACTCGACGTTTTCGGCGATCATCGCGACCATGTCGCCGACCTTGCCGCCGAGTCCTTGCTCCCCGCCGAGCGCGACGATCGGCGTGGTGATCTTGTCGGACATGAGCGGCTCGGTCTGGTCGATGCTGGCGAAGGCGGCGCGGTAGATGCCCATGCTGCCGAGAACGCCTTCCTGGCCGGCAAAGGTCCGCAGATATTCATCGACCGCGTCCGCTGTGATGGCGGCGTGGTTGACCACATGATCGCCCTCGTAGAACCAGGTGAGAAACGCGCGTTCGTTGCCGACGATCAGTCGTTCGGCCACACCCGGCGCGAGCGGCAGAATCCACCACCACATCGATCCTTGCGCCATCGCTTGCGGCGTGTAGGAAAATACCTGCCGCAGCACTTGGCCGAGCATCACGGGAGCCTCTATATAAAGCATGCCCGCAACCTCCTCCGGATGATCGGCGGTCCAGATCAGCGCGGGCAGCGCGCCCATGTCGTGCGCCGCATGCATCAACGGCTTACCCTGGCCGAAGCCGATCGCGGCGACGAGAGCGCGGCCCTCTTCGGCCAGCGAACGGGCGTCATAGCCATCATTGCCGGCGGGTTTGTCGCTATCGCCAAAGCCCCGCATGTCCGGGATCAACACTGCAAGTCCTGCCTTGGCGAGGGCCGGCGCTACGTCGCGCCAGGCATAAGCGGTCGACAGGAAACCGTGCCACAGGATCACCGGCTGACCGGTCGGATCGCCACCGATCCAATAGTGCAGGCGGATGCCGACAACGCTCGCTGATTTGCTGTCGAATCCCGCAATGGGGGCCGGGGAAACGCTGGTCACCGTGATCTCAAAAGACCGGCAGCATCGGCGGATCGCCCCAGGAGTCGACAAGGCGGGCGCGCAGAATTCGCGCCTTGTAGGCGTCTGGGATCACGTGCTGCAGGCAGGAGGCTGGTTTGGGGTTCAGTGTGCGGGGACATCGGCAGATCCTGCGAATTGGGTTGGAGTTGAATTGGACTGTAAATAGGTCGCGCGCGTTTCAGGCGGCGACGGCGGCAGGCTCGCCGAGGAGCTGCCATCTTAAGAATTTGCCGACATCATCCAGCGCCTCCTTCGCGGCTTTTAGGAGCGCGACGTTGGAGGGAAAGACATGGATCATGCCTTGCCAGGTGTGTACCTGGATCGTTCCACCTTCTTGTTCGAACCGCTCGCCGTACCTGACGGAATCGTCGAGGAGCACGTCGTCTTCACCCACGTGCATCCTGACCGGCGGCAAGCCGGCAAGATCGCCATACAGCGGAGAGGCCAGTGGATCGCGAGCGTCCCGGCCTCCCAGGTAGAGCCCCGCCATGGCAGCGAGCGACGCGGGTGTCGACAGCGGATCGGCCTCCGCGCGGGTCTTCATGCTATCGCTGGTCATCGCGAGGTCCGTCCATGCCGAGATCACCGCCGCGCCTTTGGGGATCGGGCCTGAGCCGGCGCGCGCCTTGGCGGCTGCCCACGATAGAAGGATCAGCGCGAGGCCGCCGCCGGCTGAGTCCCCCGCTAGCGCTATATTTGTCAGTCCTTGTGCGATCAGATCTTGGTAGGTCGCCTGCGCGTCCTCAACCGCGGCCGGGAAGGGGAATTCGGGGGCGAGCCGGTACTTGGGCACGAACGCGGCGACTCGCGCTCGCGATGCGACCTGCCCGACGAAGTGCTGGTAGGTCTGGGCCGCGCCAACCACATAGCCGCCGCCATGGAGGTAAAGGATGGCGGCGCCTTTCACCGCATCGGCTGGTCGGCACCACCATCCTGACATGCCGCCGATGGTTGCCGCTTCGTATGTTACCCCCAAGGCCGCTGGAACCTTCTCCATCATCTCGTCAAAAGTCTTGCGGCCATCTGGCCCGCTGACGGTCCCCTTCGCCGACCTGAGCATCAAGCGCATCGCCACCATGGTGGCGCGGTCAAGTAGATGTTCCGGGTGATGTATCGTCGTCATATCGTGGTTAATTTGTCGGCAGCTCAAGCTGCGGCCGCGATTTCGCGCGTGGGATAGTCCGTGTAGCCCTTGGGCCCAACACCGTAGAAGGTCGCCGGGTCGGGCTTGTTAAGCGATGCATTAGCACGCAGGCGTTCGACAAGATCCGGATTGGCGATGTAGGGCACGCCGAACGCCACGAGGTCGGCATTACCACTGGCCAGTACTGTGTTGGCCTTTGCTTTGTCGAAGCCGGTATTAACGATGATCGGCGCCGACGTCATCGGGTGGAAAGTTTCGGCGACATTGCTTATCTGGACTCCCCGCTCGGAATCCTTTGCATTCGGCTCGAGAAGGCAGAGATAGCTAACCTTAAGCGCATCAAGCGCGCGCACGACAAAGCCGAAGGTTTCGAGCTTGTCAGTGTCGTCCGCACCATACAGGTAACTTGAAGGTGACAGCCGCACGCCGACTCGATCGGCCGACCAAGCATCGATCATCGCCGTCGTGGTTTCCAACATAAGTCGCGCACGGTTGTCGACCGGGCCGCCATAAGCGTCGGTGCGATGGTTGCTGCCGTCCTGTAGGAACTGATCCTGCAGGTAGCCGTTCGCACCGTGCAGCTCAACGCCGTCGAAGCCCGCTTCGCGGGCGTTCCGCGTGGCTTGGGCGAAATCGGCAATGATGCCGGGGATTTCGTCGATGCGTAGCTCGCGTGGCACCGGAAATTCGACGCGGCCACTGGGTAGAAAGAAGTCGCCCGTTGCTGGGATAGGCGAAGGCCCGACCGGCCTCTCGCCACCGCGCATATCTGGATGGGCGACGCGGCCGCAGTGCCAGATCTGGCAGTAGATACGTCCACCGGCGGCATGCACCGCATCGGTGACATTGCGCCATGCGGCAATCTGGTCGGCGCGGTGAAGACCAGGCGCGCGGATGATGCCGTGCCCCTGCTCGGAAACCTGTGTGCATTCGGTGACGATCAGCCCAGCCGATGCCCGCTGGACGTAATAGTCGCGCATCAAGTCCGTGGGGACATCATTTTCGGTTGCGCGGGTGCGCGTCATTGCCGACATCACGATACGGTTGGCTAGCGGGAGACCCTTGAGGTCAAAGTCATTGAATAAGTCGGTCATGTATAGTGTCCTGTGCTGCTCGTTCAGAGCATGTGTTTGCCGCCGTCGACGTTAAGGGTTTGCCCCCGACATAAAGTCGGCGTCGGGTGAGGCCAGGAAGAAGACGGTGCCAACCAAGTCTTCACCCTTCTCGTCGCGTTGGATGGCGCGCGCCTTGACCTGCGCCTCAACCATCTCCCGCGGCATGGACTTGGCGACGGCTGGCGTAAGCGTGAGGCCGGGCGCGACGACGTTGACGGTGATGCCTTCCTTGCCGACCACGCGTGCCAGGCTGCGCGAGAGTCCGAGCACCCCGGTCTTGGCGGCGACGTAGTGGGTCTGCTCCGCCACGCCATCGAACATCGATCCTGAGCCAATATTGACGATCCGGCCCCAGCCGCGCCCCTTCATCAGAGGCAGCATCGCTTTCACCATCAGGAACACACCGGTGAGGTTAATGCCAATGACTTTGTTCCAATCGGCCAGCGTCATTTCCTCGAATGACTGAATCGGGAAGAATCCGGCGCAGTTGATCAATACATCGACGCGGCCGGCTTTATCGCCGGCGAAGGCGGCAAGCCGACCGCAGCTCGCCTCGTCCGAAATGTCCGCTGCCATGGTGTGGAGTTGAGTGCCCTCATCGATCTTGTCGGCCAACGTGGATAGAGCCTCTTCTGAGGTGTCCGTGGCGAAGACAGCATCGCAGTTGGCGAGGAAGCGCTCGACCAAGAGCGCACCCATCCCGCCAGCCGCCCCGGTGATAACGACGATGCGGCCTCGCTTCATTTCCTATCTCCTAACAGGCCACTGCCATCCATCGGCGGGCGCTTATGGCGGCCCGCAAGCGACCAGGGTTCAATCCCTTTCACTTCGGTTTTCCGGTATTGGCGGCAAGTTCTCCGAAAAATGCGCGCAATGTTCGCGGCTCGCGTCCCAAGACGGCGCGTGCAATCAAGGAATTGCCGACGAGACCGTGTAAGTCATACCATCTAAACATCTTTTGGATGGCGGAATTCTGCGGACGCTCACTCGCAATTGTCGCCGAGTCTTTGGCCTCCGGAACTCCACTTTGTGAGGCGGCGATCTCGCGTCCTAAAACCTCGCTCATGAGCTTGGCCACGTCGGTCCGATTGAGGGGGCCTTCTGCGCATAACTCAAAAGTACCAAAGTTGAGCCTATTCTCCGTCAAAGCGATCGCAGCAATCTCCGCCACGTCTCGGTAGTCGACCCGGCTAAAACGTGTATCAATTGACCAGGGTTCGGCCAATACGCCGGTTTCCAAGACATTGGGCCAGCTTTGAGCGTAGTTTTGGAAGAACATCGCGGGATGGAGAAATACGAACTCCATGTTCGAATCGAGAAGGGCTTCTTCGACGGGAATTTTAGCCGCATGATTTTCCAGTGCCGTTAGAACGGGATGTATCACAGAGGAGAAGACAAAACGTCGTACTCCTGCGCGAATGGCGGACGCGACGAAACGTCGCCCGACGTCTGCTTCATTCGGCAGAAAGGCCGGTGCGATATAGAAGACGGCACCCACGCCCTTTAATGCCGCATCAACGCTCGCCTCGTCACGCAAGTCGCCGATCGCAATCTCCGCAGCGCCGTGGGAGCGAACCGCTACCCCTTGCTTGGCGTCGGTGACAAAGCCGCGGACGCGTGCGTCTCGCTTTGTCAGGGCGGGAACCACCAGACCGGCAAACTTACCCGAGGCGCCGATGGCGAGAATGGTCGACCTCTCATTTGCCATCGTAGGAGCCAATGGGAGCGCAGAGGGCTTGAGGCAACGGGTTTGTCCGGGGCATATAGTCTTCGGTTGAGGAATTCGGCAGAATGGATATGGGCTAATTCGAAAATACTGGGTATGCCGCGTTTGCACGTCCCACTTCGGTTTTGTCGCGCACTGAGTGCGCGACCTTCCGAATGGCGATTGGATATCATCGCTGCGCATAGTTATGTTCGTTGCCGTACGGAGAGACTGCTTTACCGCATGTTTCTCCATAGACACAGTGTTCCAATGATGGAACACGAAACGTGACCGATCTTAATGACCTCAAAGTGTTCGAAAAGGTCGCCGCCCTAGAGAGCTTCTCCGGCGCGGCACGGGCCCTTGGAATTCCGAAATCCACCGTGAGCCGCTGCGTCGCTCGCCTGGAGGCACAGCTGGGAATGCGTCTGGTCCAGCGGACCACGCATAGCGTTCGATTGACGGAAGCTGGGCTGGCTCTAAAAGGACGGTGCACGGAGATCCTTTCGCGCGTTGACGAAGCGATTGACTATGTCAGCGGTTTGAATTCGCGTCCCAAGGGTCTTCTGAAAATCAGTTCCCGAATCGGCTTTGGGTACTTTGTGCTCTCGCGGATTCTGCCCGCATTTCTCGATCGATATCCTGGTATCGACGTATCACTAGAATTGACCAATCGTTCCGTAGACCTGGTCGCCGAAGGCATCGACGTCCTCATTCGGATGGGTCATATGCCAGACTCACGTCTAGTCGCCATGGGATTAGGGACGATGCAACGGTATTTGTGTGCGGCGCCGTCCTATCTGGAGGCTCGGGGCTCGCCGCAATCTATTCAAGGACTGAAAGATCACATCACCATTGAGATGCCGGGCATCAATGGAATGCGGCCAACGTGGAGTTTTTTCAACAATGAACATGAAGTGAAGTGCGAAATCCCGCCGCGCTTGTTGGTAAATGATCCCGGAATGATTTATCAGCTCGTTCTGAATGGCGCCGGCATTGCGTGTGTATCAGGGTATCTGTCCGGCCCAGAAATAGACGCAGGGCGGCTCGTACGACTGTTCCCAGAGTGGACGCTACCCTCTGTGGAAATCAACGTTGTTTACGCGAGCAAGCGTGGTTTGGCGCCAACAGTACGCGCTTTTGTCGAGTATATGAAACAAACGGCAGCGTCCGGCAAATTGTGGATGGACGATCCAATTGCAAGGCTCTCTAGAATTCCACTGCGTCGCCGACGTACTTCCAAGCGGCCCCTGCGTAGAGCTAAATAGGGGCTATAGAAGCGGCGAGCAAACCCGCCCCTCAAGGTGATGGCTTCTTGTATTGCCCCCGGCACGCGATGACTCGCGCAATTGCTGCTGGCGCGACATCCAGTTCGGTCGCAATCGACACTCCCGCTTGCAGGCGCGCAGTCACCTCTAGTCAGACAAGGCGTTTGCGGCGAATGAGGTTATTCGACGACTGGAAGAGGCTCTGCGATTGCCAATGAAATCCGGGCGCCCAGGACGGACACCCGGATTGAAGCCGCTACGCGGCAGAACACCTGGCGGCCTGCAGATCCTGCAGGAAGTCACTCGACTTCTGAGCGTAAGCAGCCGCGTGAAAGAATGAGCATGCCCTTCCCCGCCTCATGGGCCGCGAGCAGCTCAGGCATCCGCTGGCGCTCGAAGCCCATCGCGAAGCCTCGGCGGCTATACCCAAGAGCTCCTGGTACAGGATCCGCGCCGAGTAATGCACCTGCGGGGCTCGCTCGACGAGCCAGCCGCGATGCTCATCCAGCAGCGTCGGGGCGGGCACTTCCCGCCGGTACGGCTCCCACACCGCGCGCTTGAGCGCCGTGCGCACCGTCTTGCGGCCCAGATCCAATTCCCGGGCGATACCCGAGACGCTCATGCCGGCCGCGCGCCGTTCCTGGATGGCACGCCATTGCTGCTCTGCGATCACACCGACCTCCGGCTCCGGGTTGCACCCGGATACGGTAGCCGGCATCGATGCCGCCGCGCTGGGGAGCTCGTTGGCTCCTTTGCCGTGATGCGTGGGGAATTTTCGATTACCACAACTGGGGATTATTGGATTACCACTGACACTGCTGGAGAAACTCCTGCGACAGGCGCTCAACCGTCAGCCCGCCGGCTGTAGGCACCGGGTCGCGGCCTGCTTGGGATTCACCCCCCGCTTGGGCTGGTCGAGCGCGGTGAGCGCCTTGGCCCGTGCTTCGCTCAAGGAGACTGCGATACCCCGAGCGAGCGTTGCTTACGGTCTATTTCGCCACCGGTATACGGTGTCCGGTCTTGCACCCCAAGCTGCCGGGCGCGCCCACACTCCGGTCACAGCAATTTCAATCAATGCCCGCTTTCGGCACTGACCGCAGCAGTCACTCCTTCAGCCCACGCCCAACCTGATATGCGCCAGCCTGAATTACCCTTTGCGAGGGAGAAGATCTCGAGTGAGCCTGTCTGCTTCATAGGCTTACCGTGATCCTTATACGTAAAGCTCATCGGCAGAACCACGTACGCATGATCCCCAGTGATATCGATGTGCCGCGCCTCGCCGGCAGTCAGATGAGCCTCTGTAATGCCGTTTTTCATAATCCAGGCATTGAAGGCGTCCATCCACTGCGAGCACATCCCGGATCCGTGCCATTCGTGGGGCGGGATAGAGTCGATGATCGCACCCTGATCGGCGCATGCAGCAGAAAAGGCCTTGGTATCGCCCTGATTGAAGCTGTCTACACCTTGACGCACGACCATCATTTTGGGTCACAACCGGTGCGAGCGCGCCGCGAAGATCGATCGTCATGTCACGGGTGGCCCGCCCCGTTGCGATGGCGCGTGCGGTGGGCGGTCTCGTTTTTTCCGCGCTTCTCCAGCCGCCGGAATACGTTTGAAAGGTTCCAGGTGCGTGAGCGCGGTGATTGGTCGCTTGCCGATGAAGGGAATCAGCAGATCATCGATCGTCCACCTAGCCTTGGCGAACGTCTTGGGCGCAAATGCGCGGCGTTGATTTTCCAGCCATTCGAGCGCGATCTCGCCGAAGGAATTCGTCAGTGCGCTCTTCTGGGCTTGCTTCTGAATCGCGGGGTCTATTCCGTCGGCAATCAATCGGCGTGCGGCATCACGCTTGTCTCGGGCGCGCTTGAGCGACACGTCCGGATACTTCCCGAGCGCTAGAAGCCGTTCGGCTTGGCCAAAGCGATACTTGAAGCGCCACAGCTTCGCCCCCGACGTCGACACCTTGAGGTACAAACCGCCCGCGTCATACATCTCGTAGGGCTTGTCGATATGCGTCACTTGCCGAACTTGCGATTCACTCAGAATGGGCATTGGACCCGCTCCCTATGGGGTACGGTCACAATTGAAGTGGCGATACCCCACTGTGTACCCCAAAACCGTCTCGGGACGTGGCTGTACAAGGGAGGACGCGCACGGACAGGTTTTTCCCTGAAAACCGAACGATCTCGGGACGATAGGCGACGCGAGGGGATATCGAGGGCGGAATGGCGCCCCCGGCCGGAGTTGAACCGACGACCTACCGCTTAGGAGGCGGTCGCTCTATCCACTGAGCTACGGGGGCGACGGCGCGAATTCTACGCGTCATTGGGGTTGCCGCGAACCCCCTGCCATGGACCATTTGCGGCCCTCTAGGGTTCGAAACCCTCGTCCCCGGAGCAGCGAATGAGTCCCTGCAGGGCCTGAATCCTCAGTTCCGGTGCCGCCGGATCCTGGAAACTGAAGAAGATACCGCCGGGCTGGCAGTGCAGATAGAAGTCATCCTGGGGCTTATTGCAACTTGGACAGTGATTCGCGAAACCAACGCCGCTGCCGCCGCACCCGCCTAGCGGACGAAAATTCGGCCACCGGGCCAGTTGCAGCCGCAGGGCCTCGTCCATGGCCGTGACATTCGACACACTGAAGTCCAGTGTCGCCTCACCGTCCACGAACCCCGTCTGGCAATACAGACAGATCACCTCGACATCCGCCCGGCAATTCCAGCACGACACGCGACCGCTCACGACCACGGCTTCGTCACTGAGAATCCGGTAGTCACATTCCGAGATCATCGCGCCCCAACTCCCGACGCAAGCTGTCGATCTGCCGCGCAGTGTCGCCGTGCCGGGAGAAACTCCACTCCCGTGCCGCGGGGGGCGCATCGCGTGCTTCCGTGGAGGGTCCACGGCCCAGTTCCGCGCGCACTGCGCGCCAGTTCGCAATGGCCTCCTGGCGGAGCTCCTGCGGAGTTTTGGGCACACCGTGTTGCGGCGCCGCCGCCGCCAACGCAGCTTCCCGTCGTTGCGCAAACTGCGCGCGCACGCGATCCGCCACAACACTGTGGCCACCACGACGCTCGATCTCCCAGGCCACTCGGGGCAGCCACGGTCTTGCATCCGGCTGAAGGATGGCCTCGCCGTCGGGAATGTGCGAAATACGGATGTCGAGACCGGCATTGCGCAACACATCGTTCGCCATCGAAGCCCACTGCTCCCGCAGCTGCGCATGCTCCTGCGCGGCCCGTGGCAGCCCCTGCTCATAGCGCTGCAATCCGGATAGTTCAGCGCTCGTCTTGGGGCCGAGGCCCGCTGCGGAGACTTCGCGGGTCGTCGTCAGCAGATGCGCATGAAAATTACGGGGATCCGTGCGCGGCTGATGAATCGCAAGATCCACGACGTTGTGATAGCGATCGGAAAGCTCCTGCGCAAATGTGCGTGCGAGTAACAGACGCTGCTGGGCATTGAGTTCGTGTGGCAGTGCAACAATATATTCGCGTGCCACGCGTGCATTGGGGCGGGGTTCGGAGCGCTCAACCGCGTTCCACAGTTCGCTGCGATTAATGGCCCAGTCCAAATTTGAAACCGCCTCACCGGCCTCAGAGGGAAGCAGGATTTCCTTGTGTTCGATGTCGAGGCGATGGGAGTGATCGTAGATGTGTCCCGTGCGTTCATCGCGAATCCGCTCGCCCGAGCGATATGCCGCGGCGCTGGTCGAAACACTACCGCCGGTACCGGCGCTGCGACCGAAGGACTTGACGCCAAGGTAGTAGATCGCCACGTCGATCCCGCCGCCGCTTCCCGGTGCCGACTAGCAGCCGATCCGGACCGCATGCCACACGGGCGACGAGGCCGTCTTGAGGTACCCGCGAAGATCCGGCAACTGCTCCACCTGGGCCGCGAGCAAGGCCGGCTCGACCATCCGCTGTTCACTGATCTGGATCGACCGACGCGTGCCGCCGGCGAACAGTCCCGCTCCGTCCCGACCGCAGGAGCGTTGCCGCCGCAGCACTTCCCGATCGCCGATGAGGCGCGATACATACTGTGATGTTCCACCGTTCTCGCTCCCGGAGCAGCGCAGGATCAAAGTATTGCCACAGTTCTCGATGATCGTTTGTGCGTCGCCGGCGCCGTAAGTGCCGGTGACCTGTGCAACGGACTGGAATCCGAGGACGCACCTGCCGCCAAACTTGCGCAGCCGCGTGAGCGCATCCCTGAGCCCATCGATCGTGCCCAGCGCGTCCAGTTCATCAACGACAAACCAGAGCCGCTGGTCCTGGTTCTCCTTCTGACTTAAGGCCTCGAAGATCGCCAATCCGACCCACGTCGCGATCAGGGTCCGAAGTGCGGCAATCTGCCGCGCCGAATAAGGTATGAAGAGGACCCCACGACCGTGGCGTACCCATTCGCGCACCGAAAAGGGTGTGCCGGTCTGCCATTGCACAAACTCCAGAGGACGCATCGCGGACACCGCGACGGCCCGCAATGACCCGAACATGCGCGCGTTGTCAGCATCGAGAAACGGTTGGGCGGGTGTGCCGGCCAGCAGCGGGCGCAATTCATCCGCACTCGCGACCGCGATCAATCGCCAAAGTTCGGCGGTATCGCAATCCGGAATTCCCTGACACCTGTCGAGCACGGCGGACACGAAGGCGCGGGCGTAACCCCGCCATTCACCGGCGGTCGCATCAGTGGAGGTTGCCACCAGTGCGCTGGCCAGGTGTTCCGGATCCGCCAGATCCTGAATCTCGGCCAGCGGCGCCCATTTCACGGAGCGCAACTCGAACGGATTGAGTACGCGGTCGCCGCGCCACGCATCGAAGAAATGCCGGCAATATCCGCCATCCGGATCGGCGATCACGGCGCGATCGCCGCGCTCCAGCGCCGCCCGCAGCAACTCTCTGATGGCGGTCGATTTACCCGTCCCCGTGGTGCCGATCATCTTGAAATGCTTGGTTTCATCCAGACGACTGATTGGCCTGCCGGCCAGCGTGAGCGAATCACCCGCATTGGCGCGAAGGCGCCAAAGCAGCCGGCGCAGCCGATCGTCAGTTGCGAGCTTCGCCCCCCGGATCGCTGCTTCGCGTCTTAAGGCCCGGCTGGCGAAGAACGCAGCGGCCAGGAACGGCACACCCAGCAGTATTGAGATCGGGGCATCCATCAATAACCCTTGAGGACGGCGTAGTCGGAATTCGCCCCGTAGAAGGGCGCCTTGCGGTCCACCCGAACGCACAGCCGATCACCCTCCCCGCAGTGCCGCAGGTCGATGCGGCCACCTTCGCTGGACATGCGGGCGATCCCGGCAGTGAGTTGATCCAGGCTCTGCCGGGCCTGAGCCAGCTGTGCCCGCGACGGCATCAGCATCCAGGTCAGGATGGTCGGCACCAGGGCACAGGCTGAGACGACGCCGAAGGACCATCGGGCGAAACGCACACCCGTCGCCCGGTGCACCTGGGAGAGCTTCGCGGCCGCTTGCAGGCCTGCCGCCTCCATGAACGCCCGCTGCACGGCTTCGCCGAGAGCCGAATCGAGGTCCCGGGACCGCGAATCCAAAGTCGCCAGCATCCCGTGAATCTGCGATTGCTGAGTATGGACAGTCTCCAGCACCCGGCCGAGGTCAATGGGTGCCGTCGCGGTGGCTGAATCAGAGCCCATAGCCGCCCTTGGAGCGTTCGTGCGGCCTGTAATCTTTTGAACCACGTTCCGGTGTGGCATGCGCTTCGAAATCGGGTGTGAGGCGCACCCGCAGCCACTCCGACCGGGACGCAATTTTCAGGAAGCCCGTCAGATCCGGAAGCTGTTCGATCTCTGAGGGCAGGATGGCCGCCTCAAGCGAAACCTGTTGGCTCGTCGTCTTCACGCCTATGACATCAAGCGGCCGTCGCGATCTGGAGTGCATGGTGCGAAGGACCTCGCGATCGCCGATCAGGCTGGAGGCAAATCTGGCGGTGCCACCACCCTCGCTGGCCGACGAGCGCAGAATGAGGGAATTACCGCAATTTTCGACGATCGTATGAGCCTCAGCATGCCCGTTCGAACCGGATACCTGCGAGATTGATTGAAATCCCAGCACGCAGCGGCCGCCGAATTTCCGCAGCCGCGCCAGAGCGTCCTTGAGACCGTCGATCTGTCCAACGGCATCCAGTTCGTCAACGGTGAACCAGATGCGCTGATCCTTGCCGGGCTGATTCATGGCCTCGAACATCGACAGGCGCATCCAGGCCGAGATCTGGGAACGCAGTGCGGCGATCTCGCCGGCCCGGTACGGGATGAAGAGGACACCGCCCTTGTCACCCGCATCCCGCGTCCAGTTCCTGACCGAAAGCTTCTCCTGTCCCTGTTGCGCCACGTATTCAAGGGCCGTGACCGCGGAACTGGTTACTGAACGGATGGAGTCGAACATCCGGCTGTTGTCTTCCTCCAAAAAGGGCTGTGCCGCTGTTCCGGCTACAAGTGCTCGCAGCTCGCGCGGCGGGGCATGGGTCAGCAGCTGGTGCAGCTCACCGACATCATCGATACCCGCCTCATGTGCGCGACGCGTGACGGCCGCAAAGAACGTACGCGCATAACCACGCCAGCTTCGATCCGATCCTTCGTGATCCGGAATCAATGAGCGAGCCAGTTGTTCAACGTCGTAAGGAGTCTGAATCTCTCCGAACAGATCCCACTTGCGGGACTCTGGCTCGAACGGATTCAAGATCACATCGCCCCGCTCGGCGCTGAAGAAACGTCGCATATATCCGCCGTCGGGATCTGCGATTACCGCCCGGTCGCCGCGCTCCAGCGCCGCCCCGAGAATCTCCTTGATCGCCGTGCTCTTACCCGTTCCCGTCGTCCCGATGATCTTGAAATGTTTGGTTTCGTCCATCTCGGGCACCGGCACGCCGGCAATGGTGATGCCCCGATGCAGGCTCCGATCGCCTCTGCGCAGGTCCGGCGAACCATTGCGGTCGCGCTCCTGTTCATGAATGACGGTGCCACGCCGATGCTCTGCATGGGTATCTTTGGCCTTGGCCAGCATTCGGCCCGAGAGATAGCCGACACCCGCGCTGGCGGCGATGCCCAGCCCGATGGAAAGGGTTCCCTCGCTCATCGCAAAACCGAGTGAATAGGCCAACGAATTGGCGGCGGCGAGGCCAAATCCTGCGGCAACAGTTGCTGGAACGGCGTACAGGGGTGCCCTCACCAGCCGCCGCCACGGGGCGCCGCTGCGCACCATTCCCGCCACCATCGGCGCCGCAACGGCCGTATATCCAAGCGCCAATCCGGACGTGCCGTGAGCCAATGCTGCCAATGATTCGATCATGGCGGCACGGTCGCATGGGATCGCGCGTAGTGCACGGCGCAAATCCGTTGCGTTTACACAGCAATAGGTGCTCGGGAATTTCGGGCGGGCCCGTACCAGATCTCTTTGATATAGCGGACGCGTCCATCCACGCCGAACTGGATGACCACGTCCACGAGAGTCGCAAGAAGTCTGCGGATGTCTTCGCCGGTCATCTCCCGACCTGCTTCGTTCTGTTTCACGAGCAGAACGAGCTGTTCAAATGCCAGCTGCGCGGAGGCGGCATGAACGCTGGTGATGGATCCGGGATGACCTGAATTCACATTTCGCAGGTAATCGAACGCCTCTTCCGCGCGCAGCTCTGCCAACAGCACCCGGTCCGGCTTCATCCGCAGACACGCTTCGAGCAGCTGCTTCGGTGTAACCCGGCTGCGACCCTGACCGCCCTTGCTGTAGAACAAACGGACGTGATTCGGATGGCCGTCGAGCACCAACTCCTGTGCGTCCTCAATGCTGATCAATCGCTCATGTGCGGGGATCTCCCGGATGAGCGCCTTGGTCCAGGTCGTCTTTCCCGATCCCGTCGGTCCGGACACCAGGATGTTCTGCCTGCTGCAAACCGCCTGCCGCATGAACTCGACGTAGTTCCCTCGCTGCAACAACCTTACCAGCTCGCGGCGCAAGGGGTCGTCAGCGTCCAGACGATGCTGCGTACGATCGAAGACGCCCTTTTGAGCCAGTTCTTCCAGTGACCAGGTGCGGGGTGCGGGCTTGCGGATGGTGATTGAAATGGTCTGGGGCGCAGTGGCCGGTGGTATGACCAGCTGGATCCGCTCCCCACCGGGGAGGGACGCGGAAAGCAAGGGCGACTGCTCATCGATCCGCTGCTGGGTTGCATTCGCCACCAGCTTGCACAGTCGCAGACACCACTCAAAGCTTGCGAATGCCAATGGCAGGCGGTCCCAGCCGCCTGCAGATTCGACGAACGCCTCCCCCGGTCGGTTGATGCACAGCTCGGTGACCCCTTCACCTGCAAGGATCGGATCCAGTTCCAGAAGCGTCAGCGCCAGGGCTGAGCGCTCGACATGGCTCCCGGCCTGCTCTTTACTGATGAGCCGCCTCCGACTCACGCAACTGGTACACCTCGCGGAAATCCAGGTCGCGCGCCACCAGAATCTGGATCCGATCCCCCTGATGTTTGGTGATTGTCGGGCCGATGCCGATCGTGCCGCGCAGCGCCTCAGTTGCCACACCCTGCGATGATGAGGTGTCGTAGATGACGGTTCCCGACCCTGCCGAACGCTGTGCCGCCTGGGCAGCCGCGTCTACCATGGAAATCAGGATGGCAGATCCGAAGCGCTGCCAGAAGTGGCGATCAACCTCTCCATCCAGACCCGATCGGCCCAGCGCGTCCGTGCCCGGAGACGCCAGCGGCACGACCACACCACCCGGTGTCCGCGCTTCGGTCCACAGCACGAACAACCGCGCACTGCCTTGCTGCACCTGGCCGCGAGTCTCACCAACAAGTTTCGAGCCGCGCTCCAGGAGAACCACTTTCCCGTCCACGCTGAAGGTGTCGGTGGCGGTGATGCACGTCGTCATGCCTGGCAGCGATGAATCGATTGCTGTTTCCAGCGTGCAGTCGATGAACGCGCCCTTGGCCAGCAGCAGCCGCTGCGTCGGCAGCTCCCGCGCATTGGCTGTTGCCAGAGCCGTCGGCGTGAGCAGGTCCGCCAGCCCACCACCATGTTCCGCTGGCATTTCCGGGGTCGGCGTAAGCGGCCCGGACTGACCCGATGACGCAGCAAAAGCGGGGCCGGCAAGTCGACGGTCGAGCGCCGTCTCGTGCGCCGACGGCACCGCGGCAACCGGCATCCCGGGCGGTGCCGCAGCTGCCAGTGCCGGACCATCCGGTACCGGCACCGGTGGTGGCAGAGAAACAGTCTCGGGGACAGAACTCGCAGTCGCGCCCTCTTTCGGATCGTGAATGAAACCCAGCGGTGGCAAGGTGTTGTCTGCAGAGGCGACGGGCGCCGAGCTGGCCCGGCTCGAGGCGGAAGTACGGTGACGGGCGAGCATTCCACCGTAGTACCAGGCCAGGAAGCCCAGACCCAGTCCTGCGCACAACAGCAACGCAAGCGTGCTGCTCAGCCGTGATTGCAGCGAGCGCACTCTCACCATGGACGCTACGCTACGCTCGGCGGCGACTTCATCCCCGATGCCATCCCGGCCCCGTCCCTTGAACCCGATCACGGCTCCTGCCTCGACGCGCGCCGCACATCCGGGGCAACGGTTCCCGAGGGAAGACGCTCCCCGGTACCCGAAAAACCTTTATTGACAATGCAGGCCGTCTGGGCACCCCGACGCAGAATCAGACGCCTTGCGATTCGATGTATGACGACTTCACCGGATTCGATGCTGAAATTCAGCAATGACTCGCTGCCATCATCGTTGCGCACAAATATCGCCGGTTGCTCGGAGCGCTGTCCGAACAGCAGGTGGGTTTGGACTCCGTCGTCCCATGCCGCAGCCGGGCGCAGCAGATCAGTCCCACAGAACCAGTAATCCGTGTTGTGCGCCCGTTTTTCCGAGGCCTCATCCAGATGCCGCTCAAGATCCCTGTCGGCATTCCTGGCGACCACCGCCGCCTGCGCACTGTTTGGATATCTGAACCTCACGACATACATGGTGGGTAGAGATGCCGTATGGCCGGTGGATTGTGCCGAATAGTCAAACTGATACTGACGCTTGGTCGTCAGCACGGTGAGATTCGTGACGACCCCCGCAGCCTTGGGTTTCAGAAACAGATGATTGCCCTGAGCCACGAAAGTGAGACCTTCGATGTCACCCGCCGCCAAACCCACGAAGGACTCCTCCGGATCGAACTGCAGATCAATCTGGTAGCCGACCCTGCCTCGCAGGACATAGACCTGACCCGGATCATAGTCGGCCATCCGGATCCGGAAATCGGGCCCGGCACCCCCGGGTATCACCTCGGCGAGGCCACTGGTCGAACTGACGCCGAGGATCATCAGCGCCACGCAGGTGACTGCGAGCGCGACGCGATGACGCGGATGCGAGATCATGGCGTCAGTTCCTGTTCGGCCTGAAACTCCGCAATCCGGAAGCCCAATGGATTCATAGTGCGCAGGCGAGCGTCCTTGGCCGGCTGCGTATACTGGTAGCGAATGGAGGCAATCCAGTGGCTCACCTGCTCCGCAGCCCCGCCTGCCGGCTGAACCCGTTTCAGATAGCGCACCTGGGCGAGCCCCGGCTCATGATCGATGTCCTTAAGAAATGTCACCGATGTGACCGTGGCCTGCACCACCGTTCCGTCCTTGTACAGATTAAGGGGCGAGTCGGGATTGGTGCGCTTCCATTGGGTGTACCAGAGCTGATTCCTCAACGCCGTGTGAAATGACCCGCACTCCGTATAGTCGCTTTCGGCCGTCGCGAAGTTGAAGCGCTGACACACATCCACATAGTGTGTGAGGAGATAACGGCTCACGATCTGCGCTGGCTCTACCTGGGCATCGTACTCAGGTACCACATCGACGATTCCCGTGGAATTGTCGACCCTGATCACATAGGGCTCGACCCGTTTCAGAGGCATCATCACAGCGATCGCCGCTGCCACGCCGACGGCGCAAGTCCAACCCGCCACGGCGACCCAGCGCCAGATTCGAGCGGTTTCGCGCCACTGCCGGGTGCGATCCAGTTCCCAGGAGGCGCTCTCCTGCCAATAGCCCGTCAGCTCGGCTGCCGTATTCATGGCTTGTCCGGATTGGTGGGATTGATGGGTCGCAGATTCGAGTCACACTGCACCTTGTGTGCCTGGGAGGCCACGCAGGCCACCTGACACATCAGCAGCGCCAGGACTGCGGGCCATAAAACGCATTGATGGCATCGGAACGTCACTTGGTGCTGCTCCCTTGTACGAGACTTCGGAGTTGAACGGGCATCCGGACGAGGCGACCAATGCCGCGGCTCACGGTCCCCATCGTGCTCAGGGATCCTCCGCCCGTCAGACTGGCGGCGATCGGCATGATCTGCCTCATGATAAGGAGCACGATCAC
>Ga0302310_10000257_pt1 | contig 51610 bp, 41 predicted proteins | sample III_Palsa_N1_2_FD_200451 | JGI IMG/M metagenome (GOLD analysis project Ga0302310, IMG submission 200451) | Peat permafrost microbial communities from Stordalen Mire near Abisko, Sweden - III_Palsa_N1_2 | ecosystem: Environmental > Terrestrial > Soil > Palsa > Peat permafrost | place: Sweden...
GCGCACATCCACCCACTGTACGGAGCCCTCTTGCCTGACATTGCGATATTCGATGACGTAGTCCACACCCGTTTTCAGGGTGTGTTGCAGCGCCTGAGTGAGACGCTCCAAATCCTTAGGGTGCACGACCCGCCGCAGCTGCTCATAGGAGAATTCGCCGTCCGATGTCACACCCAAATGCCTGCGCGAGGAAGGCGAAGCCTGAAACATGAGAGTCTGAGCGTTCAGGCTCCATGAGCCCAGTCGCCCGGCCGTGAGTGCGATTTGCATTTGCTCCTCGCGCTCGCTGATTTCCTCCAATCGCGACCGTGCCTCGTACTGCCTGCGGCGTCCACGCACCGCGGCCCGCACCATGCTGCTCAAGGTCGTGGGATGAAACGGCCGCTCGATGAAACTCACGTTGCCCAATAACTCACCCAATCGCAGCGCCGCCGGATTGCGCTCCGGACCACCGCCCCGATGAGTAAGCAAAATAATGGGCATGTCCGACCATGCAGGCTGAACGCCCAAAAACGCCACCAGCAGCCGCAAATCCGCGCCCTGCAAGGCTTCATCGGCAATGATGGCGAGGCCGGCTCCTTGCTGAAGTTCGGCGGTGAGCTGGCCCAGGTCGGCGCAAATATCTCCCTTTACACCCATCTCCCTGAGCAGTACGACCGATAGCGGCGCGTCTCGCCCGTTCGGCGCCAATATCAGCGCTCGCAAGGGCAGTGCGGCCTCTCGACTCAAGGGTGCTTCCCATTGATCAACGGCGCGTGATCCCCGGCATATTGAGGTACGCCGCGCAACACTCCCTGAAACGCCTCCAAGGGCTCGCCCACCGACAGCCCCTGGTTATCGATGCGGTATTCGCGAATGGTTGACTCGTGATTGCCGGTGCGTTTCTTGATGACGGACACCGCGCGCAAGACATGGCCGCGGGCTTCGAAGTATCGCAGCAGAATGACGGCATCGGCCAAGTACGTGATATCGACCGGTGCCTGCATATCGCCCACCAGCCCATGTTGTGCGACCGTCATGAAGGTGGCCGCGCCACGCCGGTTCAAGTACTGCAGCAGCTCATGGATGTGCAAAACCAGCGAGTTTTCCTCCGGCATGGCGGCCTGATAGCCGTTGAGGCTGTCGATCACGATGGTTTTGATGTCTTTATCGTCGACCGTGCGGCGCACGCGATGCGCAAACTCGCCCGGTGAGAGTTCCGCAGCATCGATTTGTTCGATAAACAACTTACCGTCGTCGCGCGCGCGCTCGAGATCGATACCCATCGCCTTCATGCGATCGAACAACAGGCTCAATTCCTCGTCGAACAGAAACAGGGCCGCCTTCTCGCCGCGCGCCAATGCCGCCATGGCGAAGGTAATGGCAATCAGTGACTTGCCGGTTCCCGCGGGACCCAGGATCAATGTGCTGGAACCGGATTCGACGCCGCCGCCCAACAATGCATCGAACGGCGCGATACCGGTGGCTAACCGCGTCCGGGCATGCCGTTGCCGATGTTCGGCGGCGATGAGACGCGGAAACACGTTAATGCCGCCGGTGGTGATAATGAAATCGTGATAACCACCGCGATATTTTTGACCGCGGTACTTGATGACGCGCAACCGCCGCCGCTCCGCGCCATAACTGGGTGCATTTTCCTCCAGGCGCACTACGCCGTGCGCGATGCTGTGCACCGTTTTGTCGGTGGCCTCGGAGGTGAGATCGTCGAGCATGAGCACGGTGGTGCCAAGCTTCGCGAAATAATGTTTGATGGTCAGTATCTGGCGCCGATACCGCAGGGAGCTTTGCGCCAGCAAACGGATTTCCGAAAGGCTATCGATGACCAGGCGGCTCGGATTCGCGCGCTTGACGGCCTCGAACATTTGCTGGGTCGACTCACCCAATTCTAGATCCGAGGCATACAGTAAGCTTTGCTGCTGATCGCCGGTGAGCAAGCTCTCCGATGGCAGCAATTCGCACACCTGAATCTCGGGACCTAGAGTCCAGTGGTGTGACTCCGCGCCCGCCCGCAGCTCCCTTTCGGTTTCCGACAAGGTGATGTAGAGACAGCGCTCGCCGGCTCTTGCGCCGGCCAGCAGGAATTGCAACCCGACCGTGGTCTTGCCGGCGCCGGGCTCGCCTTCCAGCAAGAATAAATTCCCCCGAGAAAAGCCTCCGGCGAGGATATCGTCCAGTCCCTCGATGCCGCTCGCCGCCTTGGTACTCATGTCGCTCATTTTTTTATGTTTCTCGTGTAACTCATCGAGGAATACCCGCAGGCGTACAACCTCAATTAGACCCGCGCCGGTCGGTGGCATCGCTCGGACGCGGCCAGAAAACGCTGTAGGAATTCTCCGAGGGCGAGGCCTCCTGTCCTGCACCGGCGGTTCAGGTAGCATCCCAGCATGTACACATCGTTATCCCGAATCGTGATGCTCGGCACCTGCCTAGCCGTTTTGAGCCACAATCCCTGCGCTGGCGCTGCCGCCCCGGCGAAGTCCGCGAACGCGGCAGGCGCATCGGCGACCACCCATCCGGTTGCGCCCTCCCCGGCGCAGGCAGAACCTCTCGCCGCCGCCAGCCCGGCGGCTCCGCCAATCGCGGGCAGCCTGCCGCCTCTGACACCGCCGATGGCCTCGGCCCAAGTCATTCAAGTCCTGGACCAGGCGGTGGACTGGTATCGCACGCTGGGCACCCAACAACAGGCCGCGACTGAACCCAGCGACCTCTTGTTTCTCTACGACAATCGGCAAACGGCATCCAAGGTCATGGGGTTGGCCTTCGACATTGCCCGGGCTGATGCAGAGATGCTGGTCAAGGCTCCTGCGGCGACCCCGGATGGCGGCGGCGATTCCGCGGTGTCGGCGCAGAACCTTGCCCAACTGCGCAACAAATTCGACGGCCAGCAAGCGTCCATCCAAGCCGAATTGGACGCCCAGCATCGGTTGCCGGCCAAGACATCGGGAAAATCCAAAGTCAACGTGCAGGCCAAGATCAACGAGCTGCAGGGCGAACTGGATCTGGTCAACACCAAGAAGGGCATACTCACCACGATGAGCGCCCTCGCCGCAGGCGGGTCATCCAGTTCAGGCGATCTGAAGGCACAAATTGACGCCATGGCGGTGGCCATTCCGTCCGCCACTGCCGCCGCGTCCGCCACAACAACTGCGGCGCCGGCAACAGCGACTTCGGCGGCACTCCCTACAGCCCCAACATTTCTGGGTCCGGCCAGTGTGCAGGCTGCGGTGAATCGGTTCGGTCTGTGGGATCTGGTGGAGAACGCTTATCGCCTTTCCGAAAAAGCCGGAACGGTCACCTCCATCGATCAGCGCACGTCGGCTCTGCAGGACTCGTTCTCGCAAATTCGCGCATCGCTTCTGGATCAAATCAAAGCGCTCTCGGCGCGCGGCGATCAATTGGCGGCGCAAGCGGATTCCGCGGATAGCGCCACCCTGAACGTAGTACACGATCAACTCGACACTCTGGCCGATCAGTTCAAACAAGCGTCGGCTCTGTTGATCCCGCTGAGCCGGGAAGGCGCACTACTCGCCCAGTATCGGCGAAACCTGGCTAATTGGCGCGATGCCATCAAGCTCCAGTATCGAGAGGCGCTGCAAACGCTGGGTATTCGCTTGGGCGTGCTACTCGTGGCGTTGCTCGTGTTATTCGCAGCGGCGGAACTGTGGCGACATCTGGTGTTGCGCTATATCCAGGACCCTCGTCGCCGCTACCAGTTGCTGCTCTTGCGACGGATTGCGCTATGGTCCCTGGTCGTGATCGTCGTCGGCATCGCGTTTGCGAGCGAGCTGGGTTCCATCATGACCTTCGCCGGCCTGATCACGGCGGGTATCGCCGTGGCCATGCAAAGCGTGCTCGTATCCATCGTTGGGTACTTTTTCCTGATCGGCAAGTACGGCATTCGCGTCGGCGACCGTGTGCAAATCGGCGAAGTCACCGGGGAGGTCATCGATCTGGGGCTGGTTCGGATGTACTTGATGGAACTCGGAGCCAAGGGTACGGCCGGCCCGACGGGACGGGTGGTGGCCTTCGCCAACTCGGTGGTATTTCAAGTGTCCAGCGGCCTGTTCAAACAGATCCCCGGGGTCAACTTCAGCTGGCGGGAAATGGTGCTCACCCTGCCTCCCGGGGTGGATTTTGCCGCCGTGAAGGAGCAGCTGGTCGCCGTGGTCACCGAGGCGCTCAAGGATTATCACGGCGAAATACTGCGGCAAACCAAGGAAATCGCCCGCACCACCCGCTCGAGTTCCGCCGGGGACGCCCAGCCCCAGGTCCAGCTGCATTTCTCGGCCACCGGCGTTGAAGCCCATGTGCGGTACCCCGTCCACCTACAGCATGCCGCGGAAATCGACGAACGAGTGTCCCAGGCTCTGTCCAATGTGGTTTCGACGGCCGCCGCCGTCCCCCGCACCGGACATCCGGTCCCCTCCGGGTGAGAATGCTATCCTTGCCCGCTTTGGCGCCTTCGGCAGCTTCAGCAGGATACGGTTACGCATGATTTTGGTCATCGACGTGGGCAACACCCGCCTTAAATGGGCTTGGTTGACGAGTACCGGCCTGTCGGACCAACAGGCCATCGTGCACCGAGAGGCGAAGCCCGGACTTTGGACGGCGGCGCTGTTCGAATCCGGCCAAAAGCCCACCCGCGTTCTGGTGTCCAATGTCGCCGGGCCCGCTATGGCCAAGACCCTGACGCAACTCGCGAAAAAAACGTTCAACGTCAACGTGGAATTCGTCACGGCGGCGCAAGAATTTCATGGGCTGACCAATGGTTACCTCGACCCCACTCTCCTGGGTGCGGATCGCTGGCTGGCCTTGATCGGCGCTTGGACACTGGCACGCTCGGCGCTCTGCGTGGTCGACGCCGGGACGGCGGTCAAAGTCGACAGCGTGGACGCCGACGGCCAGCACCTCGGCGGCCTGATAGCGCCCGGCATTCACATGATGCGCGAAGCGCTCATGAACAAGACCAGCGACATTGCCAAGGCCGTCGAACACAGTACGCCGTCGTTGGCCGGCGTACTGGCGAACAACACCATCGGCGCCGTGTCGCGCGGCGCGGTTTTCGCGCTGGCGGGCATGGCCGATCGTGCCGCCGAGATCATTGAACAAAGCACCGGCGTCAAACCCAAGTTATTCATTACCGGCGGCGATGCCGGCATGATCACCGGCACCATGCGGGCCCACGGTGAAATCGTTCCGGATCTGGTGCTGCAAGGCTTGGCCGTGATCGCGGCACAGTCCGGGTAAGCGCTTGCGCCCCGGCCCGAGAAATCTCATCACGGACGTGCCGGGCCTGTTGGTGGGGCAAGCCACCGACGAACGAGCCGCGTCCGGAGTTACGGTACTCCACCTCGGCGGCGGCTGGCCCGCGGCCGTGGACGTGCGTGGGGGCGGTCCGGGCACCCGCGAGACCGATGCCCTTGCGCCCGAGAATCTCATCGGACGCGCACACGCCGTGGTGCTGGCCGGCGGTTCGGTTTTCGGACTCGCGGCGGCGGATGGCGTGGCCGCCGCCCTGTCGGAGCGGCGCATTGGACTCACCCTGAGGCCGGGCTCCCCGGCGATCCCCATTGTTCCGGCCGCGGTGCTGCACGACCTCGGCAACGGCGGCGACAAATCATGGGGACTCGATCCGCCCTATCGCGCCCTCGGCATGCAGGCCCTCGCTGCGGCCTCCGCGGATTTTTCGCTGGGCTCCGTCGGCGCCGGCCGTGGCGCCATGGCGGGACTCATCAAAGGTGGCGTGGGATCGGCCTCCATCGACCTCGGAGAGGGTCTGGTGGTGGGGGCGCTGATCGCGTTGAACTCCATCGGTTCGGCTCTGATGCCGGATGGCAAGACCTATTGGGCGTGGCCATTCGAATTGGATGGTGAATTCGGCGGCGCCCAACCGCCGGCCACTCCCTTGCGCATCGTCGACCCCGCGCCCGACGAGTCCCGGTTGAACGCCTTGGGCCGGCTGCAGCCCGGCGCGAACACCACGCTGGGTGCGGTGGCCTGCAGCGCGACGCTGACCAACGCAGAATGTAAACGCGTTGCCATGATGGCGCAGGACGGCATCGCTCGCGGCGTTCGGCCCGCACACACCCCCTTCGATGGCGATACCTTATTCGCTCTGGCCGGCGGCGCGGTCGAACTCGACGCTCAGAGGCAACGAGCGGCACAGGTGGGACGCATCGGATCCGCGGCCGCGGACTGTGTGGTACGCGCCATAGCGCGCGCGGTATTTCATTCCCGCTGAAGGTATGGTCGAATAGCTCCCGTAGAACCACAAACGCGAAGGAATGCGGCATGCTCGGACCCATGAAACGGATTTTTATTTTATTGCTGGCCTACGCACTCGCCGGCTGCGCCATCAGCGTCGACCGCATGCACTTTTATAACGGCATGGTGACGGTCGGAGGCGAAGGCGCGCGGTTCGAAGAAATCCCAATGACCGCCATACGTCAAAAGGATCGCTTCTATGTGGTGGAGCGACTCGCATGAGTTCGACATCACCGCATAGTCTCGCGTCAAGTGCATAGTCTCGCGATAAACGAATAGTCTCCCGTTAAATCGGCGCGGCCCCGATGCGTGGGGTGGCGGCGATCAACGCTCGGGTGTATTCATGCTGCGGAGATGCGAACACCTGCGCCGTGGCGCCTTCTTCGACGATTCGCCCTCTCTGCATGACATAGACCCGGTCGGCAATGGCTCTCACCACATTGAGATCATGCGATACGAATAAATAGGCGAGTTTCAGCCGCGCGGACAAGTCATCCAACAGGGAGAGGATTTGAGCGCGCACCAACACATCCAGCGCCGACACCGCCTCGTCGAACACGATCACCGCCGGTTCCGTGATGAGTGCTCTGGCGATCGCGATACGTTGCCGCTGACCGCCGGAAAATTCATGCGGAAATCGCGCCGCGTCCGATGGTGCCAGCCCCACTTGCTCCAGCACCATGGCGACGCGGCGCCGTCGCTCAGCCGCGTTCGGGGCGGCCTCCACCAAGTAGTACGGCTCGGCTATCAAACGTGCCACCGTCCACTGCGGATCGAAACTGCCGTACGGATCTTGAAACACGGCCTGGATGGAGCGGCGCAGACGCCGCAGCGCCGAGCCCCGCGCCGCCGAGAACGCCTCGCCCAACAGCCGTACTTCACCGGCCTGAACCGGGTCGAGCGCGAGAATGGAGCGCAGTAAGCTGGACTTGCCGGATCCCGACTCGCCCACGAGGCCGACATTTTCACCGGGGTAGAGGGTCAATGACACTTGATTTACGGCACGCAATGCGGGCGGCGCGGACCACAGCGAGCGACGCCGGCCAGGATAGTCGCGCACCAGGCCGCGCACCTCCAGGATCGGATTAATCGCAGCCCCTGCGGCGACAGCCGCATCACTGAGCGCGGCGATAGCCGTACCGCCGACCGCGACGGCAACCGCAAACGCCGGGGTAACCGCCTTCGGCGCCAGTTCCGCCGCCGCCAGCAAGGCTTTGGCGTAGGGGTGATGCAGTTGCCGCAGAGCCGTGGACGCGCCTGTCTCGACAACGGCGCCGTCTTGCATCACCGCCACCCGATCCGACACCTGGCTGATCACCGCCAGATCGTGACTGACCAAGATGAGACCCATACGGCGCTCGCGCACCAACTCTCGCAGCAGCACCAACACCTGCGCCTGGGTGCTCACGTCCAACGCCGTGGTCGGTTCGTCCGCGATGAGCAATGCGGGTCGCAACACCACGGCAATGGCAATCGCGACTCGCTGGCGCTGGCCGCCGGACAGCTCGTGCGGATACCGATCGCCCGTCAAATCGTCCCGCAGGCCCACCGATGCCAGCGTCTCACGCGCCAGGGTGTGTGCCGCGGCACGCGACGCCGCGCCGTGTAGCCGCACCGTTTCGGCCACTTGATCACCCACACGCATGAGGGGATTCAACGCCGTCATGGGTTCCTGGAAGACCATGCCGATGTCGCGCCCTCGCATGGCTTGCAGTTCAGCGTCGGTCATGGCGCCGATGTCCGCGCCCCGCAATCGAAGGGACCCGCTCAGCCGAGCCCGAGGCGGCAGCAGGCGCAGCACGGCGAGAGCCGTCATGGACTTTCCCGAGCCTGAAGCGCCCACCAATCCCAACACCTCACCCGCCTGCACTTGCAGGGACAACTTTTTGATGACGTGCACATCGCCGATGTGCACGTCGAGCGAGTCGATGGCCAGCAGCGCGGTCACGACGCTCGCCTCGACTTCAAACCGTCGCCCAACAAATTGAGGCCGAGCACGAAGAACAACACAGCGAACCCCGGATACAGCGCCAGCGACGGCGCCAGCGCGGTCAGGGTCTGTGCGTCATTCAGCATGCGTCCCCAACTTATGCCGGGCGGCTGCGCACCCAGACCCACATAGGATAGGCCTGCCTCGGCGATCACGCCCAGCGAGAACTGAATGGTTCCTTGCACCACCAGCAATCCCACCAAATTCGGCAGCACGTGCTCGACAGAAATTCGCGAGTGTCCTTTGCCCGCGACTCGTGCCGCCAGGATGTAATCCCGGGTCCATAGACCCAGGGCACCGCCACGCGTCACGCGTGTGAACACCGGGATGTTGAATACGCCAATGGCAATAATCGCGTTGACGGCACCAGGGCCGAAAACCGCGGTAATGAGAATGGCCAGCAACAGCGAGGGGAAGGCGAATATCAAATCGTTGCCGCGCATGACGAGTTCGTCGAGCGTCCCGCCGCGCGCCGCCGCCAGCAATCCCAGAGGTACGCCCACGAGTACGCCGATGATCACCGACAGCAAGGCCACGCCCACCGAAATCTTGGCCCCCGCCATGATCATGGACAAGACATCGCGCCCCAATTGGTCGGTGCCGAACCAATGATGCCAATTCGGCGCCTGCAATTTGTCGACGATGTTTAAGGTCGCCGGATCGTAAGGCGTCCAGAACCACGCGACGATGGCCATGGCGAGGTAGGACAGCGTAATCGCCGCGCCCAACGTAAAACCGCCGCCGCGTCGCTGCGTCATGGACCGCGAGTCTCGCGCAAGCGCGGATTCACCAGCGCATAGAACAGATCCACCGCGAAGGTCACGAGCATGACGGCGATGACCAGAATGACCACCACGCTCTGCACGACGATGAGATCGCGTTGAACAATGGCCTGGAATACCAGCCGTCCCAGCCCCGGCAGGAAAAACACATTCTCGATAATGACGCCGCCGGCCAAGAGAAAGGAGAACTGCATGCCGAGAATGGTGAGCACCGGCACCAGCGCATTCGGCAACGCATGCCGCCACAGCACCTGCCACTCGCCGGCACCTTTGGCGCGGGCGGTGCGAATGTAGTCCTCGTGCAGGGTCTCGATTAGCGAGGCGCGCAAGACTCGGGCAAGAATGGCTGCCTGCGGTGCGGCCAAGGCGATGGCCGGCAGCGTCAAGGCACGCAACGCCGGCCACACTCCTGCGCTCCATCCGGGAAAGCCGCCGGCCGACACCCAGTGCAAGGTGACGGCGAACAGCAGCACCAACAGCAATCCCAGCCAGAAATTGGGCACGGCCAGGCCCACCTGCGTGAGACCCGTCAGCACCCAGTCGCCGAAGGTTCCACGCCGGGCCGCGGCCATCAGCCCAACGGGAAACGCGACAGCGGTGGAGAGCAGCAGCGCGTACAGGGCCAGCGGCAGCGACAATTGCAAGCGCTCGGCAATGAGAGTCTGCACCGGAATGCGATAGGTATAGCTCGTACCAAAGTCGCCGTGAAACAAACCGCCCAACCACAGGAAGTAACGTTCCAAGGGCGCTGCGTCCAGGCCCAGTTGATGTCGCATGGCGGTCATGGCGGCGGGATCCGCCTGCAATCCCATCATGAAGCGCACCGGGTCGCCGGGTACCACTTGAATGACGAGGAAAATTACGGCGGTCGCCACCAGTACCGAGACCGCCAGGATGGCGACTCGCCCGCTCAGGAAAACCAAACCAAAGCGCCGCGCCGCCAATCCCAACAATGCCGCGACGGACAAAGCCGCCAACCCGCCCATGATGCGAAAGGACTGCGGCTCGCTCGCGCGAAGGTCAGCGCGTGCCGGCGGGATGGCGCCGTCATAATGCGCCGTCTTCAAATCGATAACACCGAGAACGTTGTCGAAGCTCAAGCCCTGGATCCGCGCATCCCACACCGCCAACTGGGGATACTGGAAAAGGTACCCATTGACGGCATCGTCCGCCAAGCGATGCTGAACCTGTTGCAGCAGGTCGCGGCGCCGGATTGGATCGACGGTGTCTTCCAACTCGGCGATCAATGCCTTGAACGGTGCGCTCGAGTAACCGAAGTAGTAATCGTCCCGGGCATAAATGTCGTAGTCCATGGGTTCGGCGTGCACCACGATGCTCATGTCGAAGTCATGACGCGCATATACCTGGTCCAGCCACTGAGCCCACTCCAGGTTTTCGATGTGCGCCTGTATGCCCACCTCGGCCAATTGCGCCGCAATGATCTCGCCGCCGCGCCGCGCATAACTCGGCGGCGGCAACTTGAGCGATACCGCAAAGCCATGGGGATACCCCGCCTCCGTCAAAAGCCTCATGGCCCGCGAGACATCGTGCGGATACTGACCGGTGAGATCCACATAGGCGGGATTCCGCGGTGGAAAGTGGCTGCCGATCGGCGTGCCGTAGCCGAACATGGCGCCATCGATGATGGCTTTGCGATCCAGCGCGTGCGCGATGGCGCGGCGTACCCGCACATCGTTCAACGGCGGCCTGCGATTGTTCAATGACAGAATGGTCTCGCCTTCCGTGGGTCCGACGAATACCTTGAAGCGCGGATCCGCGGCGAACTGCGCGAAGCTCTCCGGCGCCGGATAGTAGTGGAAGGCATCGACATCGCCGGCCATCAAGGCCGCGTAGGCTGCGCTGGGATCCCCGATGAACTTGAAGGTGGCCGCATCCAGCGACGGCGCCCCGCCCCAGTAGTCGGCGTTGCGCGCCACGGTCAACGAGTCGCCGCGCCGCCACGCCGAGAAGCGAAAGGGGCCTGTGCCCACCGGATGCGACGCATTGGTCGCAGCGGAATCCGGCGACACCATCACCCAAGAGCCCCAGGCCAGGCTTTGCAGCAAGCTACCTGAACGCCGGCTCAGTGAGAGACGCAGAGTTTGCGCGTCCACAACCTCGATGCGCTGAACCGCTTCCAGGCGCGACTTCTGCGGGTTGACCGAATCGGCCGCCAGCCCGCGCTCCAGCGAGAATTTTGCCGTCGTTGCATCGAAGGGCCGACCATCGTGAAAGCGCACGCCCCGGCGCAAATGAAACGTGTACACGGTACCGTCGTCCGACACGTCCCAGGACTCGGCCAGCAGCGGCACCACCGAACCGTCCGCGGCGAATTGCACCAGGCCCTCGTATAAATTGCCGTACAAGGCCTGGGAGATTGCCGCCGCCGGATTCGCCGTGGGATCGAGGATGGGCGGCTCGAGTTGCATGCCGATGGTTACGCTGCCGGCTGCGCCGGCGCCGGTGGGGACGGCCCACAGCGCTAACGCCAACAGCAGCACTGCCCACCTGGGCACCACCCACGTGGGCATCACCGACCTCGGCGCTCCTTGCCGCGGCGCCGCCCATGCCGGCGCCCGCCATCGAGCCGCTGCGCTCACGCCGTCTCGTGCAGCAAAGACCACGCAGCCTGTGCCATGACCTTGGCGGAGTTCACCATATCGTCGATGACCACATACTCGTCCGGCTTGTGGGCGAGATCCAGAATGCCGGGCCCGTAGGCGATGCATTCCTTCAACTTGCCCACGCGATCGATATGTTTTTGATCGTAGGTGCCGGGTGAGCAAATGAATTCCGGCTCGCGGCCGATGACCCGGCGAATCGCGGCCGCGGTGGCGCTGGCCACCGGACCATGGCGGTCCGCCATGGTGGGAATGACTTCGAAGATGTCGCGAATGCTGTATTTGAAGCCCGGCCGGTGCGCCGCCAAATCCTCGAGCAAGTCGACCATCTCCTGCTTGACGCCGTCGAGGCTCTCTTCGATCAACAGGCGGCGATCGATAATCATGCGGCAAGAGTCAGGCACGCACGCAGACGGATACCCTTCCGTTTGTTCCATCGCCCCGCCATGAATGGAATTGATATTCATGGTCGAGTGGCGCGCCCCCGACGGCACCACCGGCATGTCGGTGGTGCGCGCGAGCAGCTTCGGATACAACTCCCGCTCGAAGCGCTCTATAACGGCGTTCATGTGTCTCACGGCACAGTCACCGAGAAACGGCATGGACCCGTGCGCGATGCGGCCGTGAGTTTCTATTTCCGCCCACCACACGCCACGGTGGCCGATGCAGACCCGATCCACATTGAGAGGCTCGGGAATAATCACATGGTGCACCCGCGGCGGCGAGAACCAGCCGCGTTCCGCCAGGTAGTGCACTCCCCCGTAGCCGCCCGACTCCTCGTCCACGGTTCCCGAGATTTCCAGAGCTCCCGGCAAGTCGGCGCCGGAGTCGATCAGTGTCTCGACCGCGATGATCGACGCCGCCAGTCCACCCTTCATGTCGCACGCGCCGCGTCCAAAGACCTTGCCGTCTTGCACCACTCCGGCGAAGGGATCCAGGGTCCAACCCGCGCCGGTCTGCACCACATCGATGTGGCTGTTGAAATGCACGCAGCGACCCGATCGGGCGCCCTCGCGCCGCGCGACCACGTTGATGCGCGGGTAGCGGTCACTATCCCCCGGAGTGCCCGCCGCGCGCACGTAGTCGACAGTGAAACCGCGCGCCTGCAAGCGCCGCCCAATGTATTCGGCGCACGGTTGGTAGGCTTCGCCCGGAGGATTGATGGTCGGGAAGCGAATCAATTCGCGAGTGAGTTCGACGAGTTCCTCGCGCCTGCCCTCGATGACTTTGAATATGCCGTCTATGGTGTCGTGGGGCACGGGTATCCCTAGGAATGCCGTGAACGGGTCAGGGCTGCGCGCACCGCGCATTGTTCGGCAAGGTCGGTCAAACCCAGCGTGGCATATACGAGACTGAGAGCCGAGTTAACCGGCACGCCGTCGGGATCGGCACGGCGTCGCAACTCCAGCATTTGCTGCGCCACCACCCATCGTCCACTCCTGACGGCGGCATCCAGCAGCAACAACTCGAACAAGTCGCGCTGCGCATGGCTGCCGCCCGCTTCCATCATGCGCGGCATGGCCGCCCCGAGGTGCCGCCAAGCACCGTCGAAATCTCCGCGCGCATGAGCGTACAGGCCTTCGCTCGCGGGCAACGCGACATCCCGCCACACTTCCCGCACGAAGGGAGCGGCCTTGGCCGCCCGTTGCCGCACGGATTCCAACAGCTCTTCGGCTTCGACGCGGCCGGCCCGCGCCAAGCCATAGACATACTGCATGGTCAGAAACGGCAGCACGGTATCGCGCGCCCGCGACGCCAGGTGAGATCCGAGATCCTGCCACCGCTCACCCACATCGATACCGGTCACTTCCATGCGCGCGAGCAGCGACACCGCGCCGATTTGATCTTGGGAATAGTTCTTGGCTACCCCCCAACAATGCTGGTCGTAGGCCTCGAGCGCCGTCGTGTAACGTCCCTGGCTGAGATAGAACAGGGCGAGATGCCACCAAAGATGCGTGATCATGAAGGAATTGAGGTCCACCCAAGTGTCCTGCATCCCCTCGAGAAAGGTCGCACCTTCATCGATGCGGCCGCGCGTCAGCATGACATGCGCGAGCGCGTGCTGCGCCCACGGCTCCTTGCGTCGTAGATTGAGCGCGGTGCGAGCAGCTCGCTCCGCCTCGTCCAGCAAGTGACATTGTTCGTATGCGAAAGCGACCATGCCGTGCATGTAGGCAACGTCGCTGTTGCTGCTCAGCACCCGCAGCGCCGCCCGCAACATCTGCGGAGAATTGCCGCGGTTGAACTCGAAATACTGATGAGTTTTCACCGCGACCAAATCGCGCGGAAACTCTTGCCCCAGCGACTCGCACAATCTCAAGGTCTCGGGTAAATCATCGGCCGCCCAGGCGGCCAGCAGCGCCGTATTCAGTTGTTCGCGCCGCGTCGCCGCGGGTGCCGTTCGTTCCGCCGCGTCAAGATACTTGGCGGCGCGCAATGCCGCGTCCGGGGCTTCGAGGAACATCCATAGAAAGCCGGCGTATACATTTGCTAGGCAACACTCGGGATCGGCATCGGCGGCCGCGAGGATTCCCTCCGCACGGGTTTCGTAGCCGAGGTAACCCTCGATGAATTCGTCGAGGGCGCGCACCGACGAATCGCGCGCCGCAGTCACGGGATTTCCCAGAGAGTCTTGCCGCATGCTTCCGATGATACCTGCTTCGAGCCGCAGCGGCGCAAGCTCAGCGCGATGCGCGAAGAAACTCCGCCACGTCCGTGGCCGAACGTTTCGGAATCTCTATTTGCGGCAAGTGGCCGACCTGCGGGTAGATGATGACTTTCGAGCCCGGAATGGCCGCCGCGAACTTTTGCGCACTGGCCGGTTCGATCAGCACATCGCTGTCGCCGTGCAGAATCAACGTAGGGACCTTGATGGTTTGTAGCGCCGCCGCGGTGGCTTGGTTGAAGCCGGCCGGGTTGAGCGCCATGAGAATGGCGCGGTGTCCGGGAGCCCGCTGAAATTCCGCCCAGCGATCGACCAACGCAGGAGTGATCACGGACTTGTCGTACACGTCGACCTTCAGGCCGCTGTCGATGAGAGGCCGATTGTCGATATTGCGCAAGATCGCCCGACCGATGGGATATTTCAGGATCTTGAAAGCCAAAGGAGTTTCACCCGGCGGCTTCTCATTGGGGAATCCGGCGGCGTCCACCAAGATCAAGGCAGTGAGACGCTCCGGGTGGCGCACGGCAAACTGCCACGCCACTCCACCGCCCATGGAGTTGCCTGCGACCGCGAAGGGCGGCAGCGCCAGCCGCACCGCGAAGGCGTCGACCAGATCGGCCAGCCCGACACCGCTCAGCTGGAAGCCCTCGGGCGCGCGTGTCAGCCCGTGGCCGGGAAAATCCAGGCTAATGACTCGGAATTGCGGCTTGAGAACCGGCACCCAACCCTCCCAGCTGGTGTACGAGTCGCCGAAGCCGTGCAGCAGCACCACCACGGGCGAAGTAGGGTCGCCATCATCCTGGTAGTGCACATGGAAGCCGCCGGGGAGGTCCACGAAGTGCGACGTCCCGGTGGTGTACTTCGCTTCCAATGTCTCATAGGGAATGTCCGGTCCGCGCAGCTTGAGCCACGCGGCCACGGCCGCCAGGACGACGATTGCAATAAGTATGCCTATCACTCTCAACATATCAGTACTTGTAGTTGACGCGGATGCCGAAAGTCGCGGGCTCTCCAGCCTGCGCCACCTCCGTGCCCGGCAGGAAGAAATTCCGCGTCACATCATAAGCCTTGTTGAAAATGTTCCTGCCCCACAACGTGACGGTCCACGGCGCACCGCTGGCCGGCGTCAGCGACAGATTGGCGTTGGTCAGCCAATACTTCGGGATGGTGAAGTCATTGCTGCCGAGAAGATAGAACTGACTGTAGGTATCGTGAAAGCTATAGTTGGATTCGGCCGTCACCTTGTAGTTGGCCACATCCCATCCATAGCTCACGTCCCCACCGTAGGTCCACTTTGGCACGCTCAAGGGGCGGCCATCGTAGTTGACGTTCGACGAGTCGAGCAGCGTGCTGGTGTAATAGCCTTCGACGAAGCCCGCGTATTGTGTGACGGACAGGCCCGCCAACGGGTGCCACTCGACTTCCAACTCCCCGCCGTTGAGCCTGGAATTCGCGTTCACGAAACGGCCGATGTAGGACCCTGACAACTCATCCAGCACCTTGCCAAGGATCTGCTGGTCCCTGTAGCGATAGACGAACAGCGACGCATCGACACGCAGGGTGCGAGTCACATCCGATTTGATGCCCACTTCGTAAGCCGTGAGCTTCTCCGGCTCGAAGGCTTCCGCAGCGGCGCCCGAAGTCGTGTTATGGGCGGTGAATCCGCCCGACTTCACGCCGCGGCTGATGCTTTCGTAAATCAAGGTATCTTCCGTCGGCGTCTCATCGAGTTCAAACTTGCCCGAGGGCAGATTGGACGTCGTGGTCTGGGGGGCTACGGCACCGCCTGTAAAAGACGGCAGGTCGATTCCGACCAAGACGCCGGTGTTGAGACCGCTCAATTCCCGTGTCTCGTGATCCTCGCGCACACCCAGAGTCGCCTTCAACACATCATTGAAGCGATAGTTCACCTGGCCGAACTCGCCGATGGAATGCACATTCTGGTTATAGCTGGTCGCTATGATATCCGTGCCGGGCGGTAAGCCGATGTCGGCATCCGTAAAGTCAGAGTAAAAATTTTCGGTCAGGTTTTGATTCGAGTAAAATACGCCGCCGACCCAACCGAATGGGCCGGTGCCGTTGGATGCAATGCGCAGTTCCTCCGAGAACACATCCAAGTCACTGTGGAAGTACTCGTCCGAGTCGTAGTACTGAGTCGCATCCCAATCACCGTATTCCCGGCGGATCATTCTGTCGTAAGAGGCGATGCTCGTGATCTTCGCGCCCCCCAGATCGACATTTGCCGTAAGATCCGCGCCGTCGTTCGAGTTATCGAGCCCCGGCTTGGCGTCGGCGCTGAGGCCCACCGCCTTGGCGAAAGCCGGGTCCAAGCTCCAGCCGGTGACGTAGCGCGAGCTATCCGCTGGAATGACTGGGCCGCCGGCACCGCCGTTGTACGGTGTATAGGGCTGAATCAAATGCAGCCCCGTCTCATCGGACTTGTCCTCGGCAACGTGCACATTCAGACGAAAACTCAAGTTCTCCGCCGGATCCCACTCCAATTGACCACGCACCGCATACTTGTCCTTGTTGCCGAGACTGGCGCCGGACACCCGGTCACGTTGCCACGCGCCGCCCTGCTCGGTGGCGAATGACAGGCGCCCCAGAAGTCCCTCGGCTAAGGCGCCCGAGACGAAGCCCTCTCCGGAGAAATCATTATGCGAACCATATTCCGCGGTGAAGCCCGCGTGGGTATCGGCGGTCGGGCGGTTACTGATGAAATTGATTTCGCCACCGGTGGTGTTGCGCCCATATAGCGTGCCCTGCGGCCCGCGCAGGACTTCAATGCGGTCGATGTCGAACAGCTGGCCCTGGGTCTGAATGGGCAACGCCAGCGACACATCGTCCACGCTCACTCCGATAGGCGAGGCATTATTAGAGGTGTAATCGAGAAAGCCCACGCCTCGAATGCGATATTGCGGCTGGCCACTGCCGAACGCCGGCTCGACCTGGAGGCTGGGAATGGAATTCTGCAGATCGTTGACGTAGGTGATCGACTTGCCCGCCAAAGAAGCACCAGACAGCACCGAAATCGCGATACCGACATTTTGAGCGGATTCCTCCCGCCGTTGTGCTGTCACAACAACCTCACTGAGGGCATCCGCCGCCGCGCTCTCGGCCGGCTCGGCGACAACGGGCATGTTGGCCAGCAAAGCGCTGGCAATAAGGCCCGCGGTCGTCAAAACACGTAAAGACATTCAAATCTCCTACAATAATAGAGTCAGCATCCGCCATTTGTGGCAGCCACGCATCATCCAGCATGACGCGATGCGGCGGAACTGACATTTTTGAACCTGCAAATAGAAATTGGTTATGTGTCGGGCCGACCGCGTCGGCCTCGGTCGCGAATTTCTGTAGGAAATCTGCCAGCAAATGGCTGGGCAACTTCTCGGCCGGCGTAATGCGGTTAGACTGGAGCCACTAAAAGGGGATCAGGGAAATCAAATGTCTCGACGCCTGTGTTCCACTGTAGCCGCAGCAGGGATGCTCCTCGCTGCCGTGTTGCCCGCGGCTGCCGACGAATCGCCGCTGCCGGTCGCCGACTATGGCGTGTCGACCATCTGGCAGTTGGGCGGCATCGGTGCATGGGATTATCTGGCGTTGGAACCCAGCGGCGCACGCCTATTCGTGAGCCGGGGCGACCGCGTCGATGTGGTCGAGACAGTGAACGGACGACGCGCGGGAACGGTGCCGAACACCGCGGGTGTTCACGGCATCGCGTTCGCGCCGGAGTTGAAACGCGGTTACACCAGCAACGGCCGCGCCAACACCGTGACCGCCTTCGAGTTGGACACCCTGCACGTCATTCAGGAATCGGCCGTGGCGGGCAAGAAGCCGGATGCCATTCTGTACGAGCCGCGATTGCAGCATGTCTTCACCGCGAATGGCGACAGCAACGACATCGACGTGCTGGACCCCACCACCCTGCAGGTCGTGGCGAGCATCGCGCTGCCGGGAAAGCCGGAATTCATGGCCACCGATGGGGCGGGGACCGTTTTCGGCAACATTGAAAGCGACCCGGGAAAAATGGTCGCCATCGACGCCAAGACGCTCAAAGTCCGGGCCACCTGGCCTTTGGCGGGCTGTTCCAACCCCACCGGGCTCGCCATCGATTCGGTCAATCATCGCCTGTTCTCGGTGTGCGCGAATCAGGTCATGGCGGTAACGGACTCGGTGACCGGTAAACCGGTGGCTCGGGTATCCATCGGGGATGGACCTGACGCCGTCGTCTATGATCGCGATCTGCGATTCGTGTTCAGTTCCAATGGGGCCGACGGCACTCTCACCGTCATTCATCAGGAAACGCCCGACAATTACAGGGTCATTGCCACGGTACAGACGCAGAAGAGCGCCCGAACCATGGCCATGGATCCCGCAACGCATCGCATTTTTCTCGCGGCCGCACACTTGGGAGATACTCCTCCGGCGACGCCGGACAACCCGCGTCCGCGACCGAATATTGTTCCCGACACTTTCGTCATCTTGGTGGCCGAACCTAAATGAGCCGAGCAAGAACTGAAATGAACCAGCCGATGAGCGCCGGCGCGGCCAACGACCGAATTCATGTGGTGTGTGGACATTGCAACTCGGTGGTGGGTCTGCCGGCACAGCGGGTAGGCGAAGCACCTCGCTGCCCCAGCTGCCATTTTGCTCTTTTCGAAGGGAAGCCCTACTCCCTGAACGAGGCCAACTTCGTCAAACATGTCGGCCGCAGCGATTTGCCCGTGGTGGTCGACTTCTGGGCACCTTGGTGCGCGCCCTGCCGCGCCATGGCACCCGCCTTCGAAACCGCCGCGCGGCGCCTCGAGCCCGGATTGCGCTTCGCGAAACTGAATACCGAAGATCAGCCCGCGATTGCCGCACGCTTCAACATTCGAAGCATTCCCACCATGATCGTGTTTCGCGGCGGCTGGGAGGTCGCACGTCACAGCGGCACGATGGACGTCACCGCCATTAACAACTGGTTGAAAACCGTCGTTTTTCTCCCCGGGCGGGGCGAGCACTAAGGCGCCCGAAGCGCGCTGCGCCAATCTCAGCCAGTCTTGCGAAACAGCAGTACGAAGCGATCCGTCTTACCCAGCATCACCCCGCGATAACTCACCTGATCGCGCTTATCGTCGGGGCGCCGCAGCACATCGCTGCGGCTCACCAGCTTGAATCCGTGCGACTCGAAGTCATGCACCGCGTACGAGTCTTCGATGCGATGCAGGGCCGACGCATCGCTCGCTCCATGGCCGGCCTTCGCCGAGTGATCCACCACCAGCAGCACGCCACCCGGTTTGAGTGCGGTCGCCAGCTGAGTGAGCACGACACTCGTGTCGATTCGCGGCCATTTACCGGAGGAATCCACCCAGTACAAATCGTGGTAGACCTTCACCAACATGACCGCGTCGAGATCCGCCGCCGCGAGATGCATGTCGTTGAGATCGACCGTCTGGTGCTGCACATTGGGCAACCGATTTCCCGCGGCACGCGTCTGGCGATCGCCATCGCTCCAACCATCGAACGCCGCGTTGTTGATGGCCAGCACCACGCCCTGCGGACCGACGATGTAGCTCGCAAGCTCGCTGTAGTACCCGTCACCAGCCAATATATCGGCCACCCGCATTCCCGGCCTCAGTCCTAAGAGACGCAGAATCTCTGCCGGATGGTCCAGCTCGTCACGCTTGAGATCCGCGGCGCTGCGCCCGGGATGAGCCACCGCGGCGTCGCAAATATCCGCCCGAGCCTGAGAAATGGCCCCTAGGCAGCACAGCGCCAAGAACATCGCCGCCGCTATTTCGCGTGAGACTTTATGCATCGTGCGTGTCCTTGATTAGCAGCAGAGCCACCAATGTCACGAGGCCGACTGCCGATAAATAGTAACCCACGGATTTCAGTCCGTAGGTGGAAGACAACTGGGTGGCAATCAAGGGTGCGAGCGAGGCGCCGAGAATGCCGGCAAAATTGAAGGTCAGGGACGTACCCGTGTACCGCACCGGGGTGGGAAACAGAGCAGCCAGTGCGCTGCCCAGCGGTCCGTAGGTAAATCCCGTCAACGAAAAACCTACGGCAAGAAAAATATAGACCTTCACCGTGTCATGGGCACCGAACAGGGGTTCGAACGCAAAACCGAAGGCCATCAACCCGATCGTCGCAATAATGAGCATGCGACGACCGCCGATACGATCCGCAATGAGAGATGCGATGGGAATGGTCAGGCCGAAAAACAACACGCCGATCATTTGCATCAACAGGTAGTCGCCGCGCGTGAACTTCAGCGTCGAGGTGGCCCAACTCAACGCGAATACCGTCATCAAATAAAATATCAGGAACGTCGTGGTGGTGCCGAGAATCCCCAGCAGCAATTCCCTCGGATAGCGCCCGAACACCACCAGAAAAGGTACGCGTACCCGTTCGCCTTGCTCGAGACTGCGTTGAAACGCCGGCGTCTCCACCAGCTGCAGCCGAATGTACAAGCCCACCAGTACCAGCAACGCGCTCGCGAGAAAGGGAAGACGCCATCCCCAGATCAACAAGTCAGCGTTGCTGACATAGGTGGTGATGAGCAGAAAGACCCCCGTGGAAAAAATGAATCCCAGCGGCGCGCCCAATTGCGGGAAGCTGCCGTACCAGGACTCCTTGCCGGGGGGCGCATTTTCCGTAGCCAGCAGCACCGCGCCGCCCCATTCGCCGCCCAGGCCCACCCCCTGTCCGAAGCGGCACAGCGCCAGCAGCACCGCGGCCAGGACACCGACGGATGCATAAGTGGGCAGCACGCCGATGAGTACTGTCGAAATTCCCATGGTTAAGAGTGCGGTTACCAAGGTGGCCTTGCGCCCGACACGATCGCCGAAGTGCCCGAACAAGGCAGAACCTATGGGGCGCGCGAAAAATGCCAGGGAAAATGTCGCGAAGGACTGCAGTTTCGCGGTGGTCGGATCCTGCTTGGGGAAAAACAAGATGGGGAACACCAATACCGCCGCGGTGGCGTAAATATAGAAATCGAAGAATTCGATCGTTGTACCGATCAGACTCGCCAGCAATATACGGTGCGCGGGTTGCGCGGCCCGTGGTGAAGTGACTTCTTGCAAAGCTAAAAGCTCCGGGACTCCCGGTCCCAAATTTTTATGGTACTACAGCATAATCCGGCGGCCGGTCGCGAGGATACTCCGTATCGTCCGGCAGAGGTCAATCGCCGCCGGGCCCGGTCAACGTGGTCATGGCGGCGGTGATGGACAAGATTATCAGCGCCAACACGATCTCCACCAGCACCGAACGGCCAAAGGCCTGTGCCGCGGACGCGTCCCGCGCGCGCATTCGCGGCGTGAAGCGCAGACGATTGAGTGCTGCCAGCGCCAGCAGGAGCGCCACCGACGCAATTTTGCTGAGGGCCAAACGGCCATAGCCGCTGCTTCGCAGCTCCGCGGGGTTCTGCAGCAGGACGCATAGCAAGCTAACGCCCGCCACCGCCAAGATGCCGACGATCACCACCGCCGCGCCGCCGAAGCGCGCGGCCGCCACCGCCGTCACGGCACTGTCGGCCCGGCGCGCGATGAGCCATAGCGGCATGAGCGCGCCCAACCAAAATCCCACTCCCGCCAAGTGCACCGCCAGCACCGCGGTCCAGAGCCAAGGTCTTCCCAGTGCATGCACATGGCCCACCCAGGCGAAGGAAGTCGCTGCCAGCAAAGCGCCGAGCAGCGCCGCCGTGGCAGGCGGCCTGTGGGCAATGATTGCCGCTCCGAGCAGCGTCAGGCCGCAAAGACGCGCGAGAACGGCAGGGCCTTCGCCCGTCTGCAGGATCATCCCGGTGAGCGCAGTGTCGAACAATCCGGAGGCGTCGCCCGCCATGGAAGCCGACATGGCGAGGATCTTCGCCACGCTGGCCACTAACGCGACCACCAGCAGCGCGCCCTGCACCCACCGTATCCGCCTCTTGCAGTCCGGCGGAATCACACCGTCGCCATAGACCAGGAAGGCGACTCCGCCCGCCGCGCCCAAGGTCGCTGCATAGGTAACCGCCTTCGCAATCACCACCGCCGCATCCCATGGGCCGACTGCGGTCATGGACCGGTAGCCGACGTCACAGCGGCCAACGAGACGTCACAGTACGGGTGTCAAAGTACCGAGAACGAATAGCCGCCCTTCACGACATGGCCATCGTCGAGCGTCAAAGCGCTCCACTGTACATCGTACTTGCCCGCTGCCAGGGTGGGTAACTTGACGGTCACCGTGGCCGCACCAGCCGCGGCGCGGTCGATGGTGAGGGGAATATCGCGACCGCCGGTACTCAGCTTCAACATGGCCAACCGCACATTCTCGTTGAAAGTCAGTGTCAGCGTTGCAGGCGACCCGGTGACTTTGGCGTCCGCCGCCGGTGCGCTCAGCAGCAACTTCGCGTGTCCGAATGCCGGCGCGCCGAACACCACTGCCGTAAGTAAACTTAACAAGGCCATCTTTCTCATTGCACCCACCCTCGTTCGACCGATAACTCAAGCCTAGCTCAAGAACCTGCATCGGCGTGTATTATTCTGCCACTCATGCAATGTGCACCTCGCCCGCGGCAGCTCATCACCACCTGGATCATTCTGGCAGCACTGGCGGCCGGCGGTATCCTGTCCGGCTGCAGCACTTTTACGTCGGATGGGGGTTTCAATCGGGTTGCCGATGCCACGAAGGCCGACCTGAAACTCGAGGTGCGCTGGCCGCGGTCGGCGGACGAACACGCCAAGGTCAAGACTCAGATCGACGCCTTGCTGGCCCATCCGTTGGGCCCGGATGACGCCGTGCAAATTGCCCTGCTCAACAATCACGCCCTGCAAGCCTCCTTTCAGGAACTCGGTATATCCGAGGCCGACTTGGTGCAGTCCGGCCGGCTGCCAAATCCACGCTTCACACTGCGCCACGCCAGCGGGTCCGGTTTCGTCGACATCGAGGAAACCCTCACCTTCAATGTGCTGTCGCTCATCACGGCGCCCTATCAACATGCGGCCGAGCAGCGGCGGTTCTCGCAAGTGCAAGACGCGACCATCATCCAGGTGGTGCAGCTGGCAGATCGGACGCGCACCGCCTACTACACCTCGCAGGCCGCACACGATTCGTTACAGTATGCCTGGCAGGTCAAAATCGCGGCCGAGACCGGCGCGGAAATCGCTCACCGCATGCTGGGCGCCGGCAACTGGAGCCGCACGGATCAATACCGCCAGCAAAACTTCTACACCCAGTCACTGCAGCAGCTGGCGCGCGCGCAACTGGCGGATGACACCGCGCACACCGAATTGAACCGGCTGTTGGGCATCGGGGATGGCGGCCCGCAGCCGCAGCTCGCGCCGCATCTGCCCGCGCTTCCGGAGAATTTCTCGGAATCTCCGGGGCAGGAGCAGGCCGCAATGCAGAATCGCATCGACCTGAAGATCATGCGCGCCCACCTGGATGAGCTGGCGCGGCGGCTGAAGTTGATGCGTGCCACCCGCCTGATCAACGTTCTCGACGCGGGCCCCACCCGGGTGCGTGAAGGAGCCGCCGATCAGCCGCACGAAAACGGCTACGAGGTGAGCTTCGAAGTGCCTATCTTCGATACCGGCGCTGCGCGTGTGCACAAAGCCGAGGCCATTTACGCACAGGCCGAGGAACAATTCGCGCAGGCGGCCCTCGATGCACGAGCACAGGTCCATGTGGCGTTGTCGCGCTACCGTACCGCGTACACCCTGGCGAGCCGTCAGCACGACGACATCCTCCTGGTCGCCAAGCGCATGACCGCCCAGGACCTGCTGCGCTACAACGCATCCCAGATCAGCGTCTTCGATTTGCTTGCCGATGCGCGCGCGCAAATCGACAGCGTCGACTTAGGGCTCGACACTCTGCGCGATTTTTGGATCGCGAAATCGCATCTCGACACCGCCCTCATCGCCAATTCGTCGGACTAGTCTTAAGGACACACCCATGGTTACTCGGCGAGGTTTTTTTAAGGAGGCAGGCGTCGCCGTTGCAGCCGCTGCCGTGGGCAAGGCTGCGCTCGCCGCGTTGCCCGAGGTGGCCTCCAGCGACTCCGCCCACATGCAGCCTCCGCTGCATCCTCCGAACGGCCGGCCCTATCGCCCGGTCGCCACTTTGAACGGCTGGACCCTGCCTTGGCGCATGCGCAACGGCGTCAAGGAGTTTCACCTGGTCGCGGAGCCGGTGCTGCGGGAAATCGCTCCCGGCATGCACGCCCATCTCTGGGGCTACAACGGCCAATCACCGGGTCCGACCATCGAAGTCGTCGAAGGCGATCGCGTGCGCATGTTCGTCACCAATCGGTTGCCTGAGTCCACGAGCATTCACTGGCATGGTCAGCGCCTGCCGAACGGCATGGATGGCGTCTCCGGGCTCACCCAACCCGCCATCAAGCCAGGACAAACCTACGTGTATGAATTCACGGCGCAGCGCGCCGGCACCTTCATGTATCACCCGCATGCGGACGAGACCATTCAGATGGCCATGGGAATGATGGGCTTTTGGGTGACTCATCCTCGCGATGCGCATGTAATGCCGGTGGATCGAGACTACGTGTTCTTGTTGAACGCCTACGACATCGATCCCGGCAGCTACACGCCGAAAGTCAGCACCATGCTGGATTTCAATCTATGGACCTTCAATAGCCGCGCGTATCCCGGCATCGATGCCATGGTTGCACGCCAAGGCGAGCGAGTGCGCATTCGCTTCGGCAATCTCACCATGACGAATCATCCCGTTCACCTGCATGGCCACGAGTTCGTCGTGACGGGCACCGACGGCGGTTGGGTGCCGCCGAGCGCACGCTGGCCCGAAGTGACCACCGACATCGGCGTGGGACAAATGAAGGCGCTGGAATTTACCGCGTCGGCCCCCGGAGATTGGGCGTTTCACTGCCATAAGAGTCATCACACCATGAATGCCATGGGACATGGCGTGCCGACCACTCTGGGAGTCGACACCAAAGATCTCACCGACAAAATCGGCGCCCTGATTCCGAATTACATGGCCATGGACAACATGGCCGATATGCCCATGAAAATGCCCCTACCTGAAAATACGCTGCCCATGAGCGGCGGTGACGGCCCTCACGGCAGCATCGATATGGGAGGCATGTTCACGGTGGTGAAAATTCGCGCCGATATCGTCCACGGCGATTACCGCGATCCCGGCTGGTACAAGGCACCGCCGGGAACCGTCGCCTATCTGTGGGAGGGCGCCGAGCCGCCGGCCGACCGCGGCGGCGGCGGATAGGGGGCCTACGGGACGGCCGCACTCACCGCCGGCAGTCCCTGATAGAAATTCGACGCCGGCGTGTGCCGCAAAAAATCGGCCGTCAGCGACGGCGGGGATTGCGCCTGTGCGGACAGCGGCACTACCCGGCGATACGCCGTCCAGGCGGCCGTGGGCACCGCACCGAAGGCACGCCGCGAGTCCTGCGCCTTGCGCACGTCCATCCACAGACTTCCTTGAATCAGATCGAAGGCCAAGAGATCGACGGTGGTGTCGACCGCTTGCCGGGCACGCTGCGCCTTGATGCGGGTCTGACCTTGCAGATCCTCCACCGTGCCGACGATGGCGCTGCCAAAAGGCGCAAGGGGATTCATGAGGCTTTGTACCTCCTGCTGTAAATCCACCGGCGAGTAATCGAAGAAGCCATCGCGCAACCCGGGAATGACATCGGCCGCGGCGACCCCCGTAAAGAACACACTATGAAAACGCTCGATGCGCAGCATGACGGCGACGTCCATATTGCCCAGCGCCAGCACGAAACTCTCGATGCGGTTCGCGAGTGGATACGGATCCCAATTGGCATTCGACACGATGTAGCCATGCTGCCCATGGCTATGCGCGCCACCGTTCACATAGAAGCGCATCATTTGTGGAGTAGAAAGCTCCCAGGAATCCTGCGGACTTAAGCCTACGTTGACCGCGGGATTATGGTCCGAGGAGTTGGCCTGCAGCACCACGGCGTTACGCAGTTCGGACCACGCCTCCCAGGTGGCACCCTGGCGAATGGAAGAGGCCCGCAAGCTCTCTGGATCTTGGATGATGCGCTGGGCATCGTTGTCGAACAAATAACTTCCCCGCAGCATTCCTAAGATGCGCATCGCGTGCCAATTGAGCCAAACCTCCGGACGATCGCGCTGCACGACGACGCTCAAGGGCGTGATGCTGCTGTTCATGCCGTCCAAATCGATGGCATACAAGACATCGCACCACTCCAACGCGTGCTCCGCATCATGCACCACCAACGCGGCCGATCCGGTCGCATAGGCGTTGCTGCTGGTGAGCGCATTATCGTCGGCGGCAAAGGGCTGTATGGGTTTGAGACCCGCGCGCTTCAGCGCCTCCGCCGCGGACATGCGCACACCCTGGTAGTACACCTCACCGGCGCCCACCATGGCCGCGCCGACATTCGCCAACTGCGCCAGATCGCCCTCCCCCAAGGTACCGCGCGATTGCACCACGGGTGTGATGCGCCGATTGAGCAGCTCGAGCAGCATCTGCGCCAGCTGCGGACTGGGTGCGTTGTAAGTCATGGCGTTGGCGCGCACCACCATCATGGCGCGGACAATGTCCTCGTCCTGCACTTCCGGTCCCGTCCCCCACAAAGCACCCGCGCGAAACGCGTCTAGCTGGGTCTTCTCGATGAGTGCGCGATTCGCCGGCGACAAGGGATCGCCGTCGAACATGACGGTCTCGCGCTGATCGCCGGTGCCGCGATTGAACCAGTACACCGGGATGCCTTCCGCCGAGGCTTCGAGCAACAGACCATAATTATCGGCCTCGCGCTGCGTGGCCTGCGCGCTCAACTGCACCTTCGCGCCGCCGCGAGCCACCATGACGATCTGCTCGATGGTGAGATCCCGGCCGGAGAGGGTCACCGTCCGGTCGCCCGCACTCGGTAAGATGGCCGTATAAGAGGATCCCGCCTCTGCGGTGAAAGCCGCACACATGGCGCCAAGGCCCAGCGCCGCCAACACCCCTCTCGTCATCGTGGACACCCTCAAACCGCCGGCGTCCTGTCGCTCATGCGATCGCGGCAATAAATGAACACGCTGTTGCCGAGAATGCTGAGTGCGAACAGCGCCAGCGAAGCCGGCAGCACGTCGAGCACCATATGCAAACCCAGCCAATCCGTCGGCGTGTCGATCCAATGCATGAGGCTGGCCAACCGGCCGGTATCGCCGTCGTTGACGCAGCAGCGCGACAGACTGGCCCGCATGCCCTCGGTCACGCCGACGTGAGTCCACTCGCCATCACGAAACCAGCGGTACGACTGCATACTCACCAAAAAGAGGAATGCCGCGAGACAGCCATATCCCACGATCGCACCCAGCACCTGGCTGATGCGCAGCACCCATGTCGCCAAACCTGTTGGGCTTCGTTCACTCATGATTGTCCCGTTGGGCATGCTTTGACTTCGAGTCGCGAAATGTGGCCCGCTTCGCTCTGCAAGTCCGACGGGTTCAACAACCCATCAGTGGGCTTCAAGTCCACATCGATCCAATACACATTGCCGGTGCGCTTGCGATCGGCAAGCCCTGGATCGAGTCCCAAGCCGTGCGCCTGGGCCACTCGCGCCTGCGCACGTTTCTGCTCACTGAATAATCCTAAAGAAATCACGGGCGCATCGCCTGGCCCCGGCATTTCGAGCGCATCATCGATTCCGGCAGCCTTCAGTTTCGCCAGCAACCGGTCGCCGGCACTGGGACCGGGGGGAACCGGAAGATACACCCAGACGCCGGCCCATACCTCGCCGTCGGCCACGCGCTGCCGCGGGTCGTAGCCGCCGCTGCGCAGGGTACTCGCCGCGTGCGCGGTCTCCGCCACATCGCGGAACGGACCGACGCTGATGCAGCGCTTCACATTGGTCAAGAGTTCTCCGCCGGCCTCGGCAGTGGGCTCATCGGGGGCGCTGCCGCTAGAACCGGCAAGACCAGCGGCGTCGGCCGCCGCGCGGCGCGCCGCATCGGGATCCTCGGACACCAGCTTCAACGTCGTTGCGGGCGGAGTTGTCACCGACGCTTCCTGCGACCTAGCGACACCATGCACCCACAGGAAATACCCCGCATTGGCCAATGCCAGGCACACCACAATGTTTTTTATGACCGTCAAATGCCATCCCTACCTAAGCGTAAGCTCACCTCACCCGACACGAATTCCTGCACCCGGCCGTCTCGCTCCAGCCGCAACACCCCTTGCGCATCGACACCGCGTGCCGTGCCGGCAAACACCTCGTCTCCCAGCAGCACCTGCGCCTGTCGATCGCGCAGGGCATCCAGCGCGCTCCAAGTCTCCCGGAACGCCGCGAAGCCGTCCCGTTCGAACACCTCCAGCATACTCAAAAGCTCATCGATGATGGCGCCGGCGATGAAATTGCGCGACGGGGCCGCGGCGCAGGCATCGGCGACCGCCGCCGCTCGCACCCCCGCGGCCTCGATACGGTCGCGCACCGCCGGCGACAGCGCCACATTGACGCCCACGCCGATGACCACATGAGCGGGCCCGCTGGCCTCGGCCCGCAATTCGATGAGCACGCCGCCAAGCTTGCGATCGCCCAACCAGATATCGTTCGGCCACTTGAGGCGAATCCCCTCGGCGCCGGCGCGGCCCAAGGCCCGCGCCACCGCGACGCCGACGCACAAACTCAACGTCGGGCTGGCCTTGGACGCATCGGTAAACGACCATCCCAATGACAGGGCGATGCTGCCGCCGAAGGGCGCCACCCAATGGCGTCCGCGCCGCCCGCGGCCGGCATGCTGTAATTCACTCAGCATCACATCCGCGCAGCCGTAGGGGGGTGGTGCCGCCGCGAGCAGACGGGTGTTGGTCGAATCCACGTCGAAGCGCAGGTCTAAACTGCGCAGGCGCGGCGCCCGCATGTCCGCAATCTCTTCGCGAATGCGCGCTTCATCGAGCAATTCCACGGCACTGGGCAGGGCGTAGCCTCGGCGCGGCAGGGCGTCGACCTCGATGCCCCGAAGGCGCAGCCGTTCGATACCCTTCCACACCGCAGCGCGGCTCACGCCCAATTCCTGAGCCAGCCATTCGCCGGAATGCAGCCGGCCATCCGCCAGCAACATCAGCAGCGAAGGGTGGTCTATGCCGCCCGCGACCGAAACAGCCATAGCCGTCGAGCGCGATGCTCGGTTCCCGCCGCCATGCGCGCAATATTGCCGCGATGCGTAAAAATCACCAACGCGGTAATCAGTACGCAGAACACATGCAGCGGTGTATTGCCGGGCTCCAGCCAGTAAACCGCCGCGATGAGGCCCGCGCCCGCCACCATGCTGGCAAGTCCCACGTAGCCCGTGAGCAATAGCACCGCCAGCCAGCAAGTAAGCAATGGAATCAACAGCCGCGGATCCAGTGCGCCCACCACGCCGACCATGGTGGCGACGCCCTTACCGCCGCGAAAGCCGTACCACACCGGGTACACATGCCCGAGAATGACGGCGAGCCCACAGGCCAATACCAACCAGGGGTGGGGCACCGGAGGCCCCAGCCCGAGGCCGGCGAGGCCGGCGTTAGGGACCCACAGCACCGCGGCGACGCCCTTGCCGATATCGAATAACAAGACGCAGAGGCCAAAGGCCTTGCCCTGAGTACGCAGGGCATTGGTGGCTCCGGCATTGCCGCTTCCCATGCTGCGGATGTCGACGCCGCGCAGTCGGCCCAGAATGAGACTCCCCAGCAGGGTGCCGAGGAAGTAAGCGACGAGAGATTTGAGGCCCAGTTCCAACATGTGCGAATTATGACATCGACGCAGGGTCTAGTGACGCGGGTCTAGTTTAGGGAGGTGTACTTCGGCCAGCATGCAGCGCACGCTGCCCCCGCCCAAGCGCTCGATCACTGGAATGTCCGCGGCCACCACCGAGCCATGACGCTCCAACAAGCGGCGCTGCGCCGCTTCGAGACTGCGCCAAGCTGTTCCCGATAGGGCGATCACCTTCCCGGACGGAGGCGCGAGCTCCAGCATATTGCCGGCAAACTGCTGCATCTGCGAGAGTGATATCTCGAGCACTTCATGCCCGGTGGAGCGCAGATGCTCCAATACGGCGCTGCGGTGGTCGGGTTGGCACACGGCCTCCGTGCATAACACCGCAAATCCCGTACCGACCGCCATCAACACATTGGTGTGGTACACCGGTTGACCATTGCCATCCACGGCATCGAAGGTCACGAGATCGTAGTCCAATACTTGCGCGAACTCGCCGAGCACGTCCAAATCGGTACGCGGCGACAGGCCCGCATAGGCGACCCGGTGCGTCCGATCCAGCACCAAACTGCCCGTTCCTTCGAGAAACTTCCCCTCGTTTTCGCGGTGGCTCAAGTCCACCGTGCGGGACGTGTGGTAGCCACCGTCCCGCGCCACTTGCCGCACCACCTCCTCACGGCGCTCCCAGCGCCGGTTCAGCGCCAGCATGGGATACAAAGCCACCGTGCCATCACGATGGAAGCTTACCCAATTGTTGGGGAAAATCGCGTCGGGCTTGACCGGCGCGGCCGTGTCCGGCGCGACGATGACATGGACGCCGGCATGTTCCAGGCACGCCGCAAGCGCATCGAATTCGCGCAGGGCCAGATCTTGGACCGAGCCCGCCGCCGGCCCGGCCAGCGCGGCCGCTTGAAAGGCATTACTGGGAGCAGTCTGTGGGTTGAAGGCAAAATGGGCCGGGCGCACCATGAGGACGGCAGCAGCGCTTTGCGGATCCGGGGGTTGGCTCATGGTCAAACTATAACAGGGGCGAGCGCCGCACCGATTGCCCGCCGACGGACCAGGCCGGTATCATCAACGGACGCTGACAGCGGGCCGCTCCGGCAAGTCAACGAAATGCCTTCGGGCTCAATTGGGGTAGCTGCCTTGCTGGTTTCATCGACCAAATCGTTCTGGGTGTCCGTATTCGTGTGCCTGCCCCTGCTTGCGAGTCCAGCAATGGAGTCGCAGGCAGCGGTGTGGCCGCATGCGAAGCCCGTCGAGCCGCCCAAAGTCGCCCCGCCGCCCACCGGCCCAGCGTATGCGTTCACCTTCGACACGTTGCTGGAGGATGCGAAGCACCGGGCGCAGAAGCCCTACTCTCCGCAGCGCAGTACCCTGCCCGCCGGCCTCGACAAGCTGAGCCCGGAACAGTACCGCAGTATTCACTTCAACCCCGACGCCGGCATCTGGCGTTCCGAGGAGGTACCTTTCCGGCTGGAACTGCTGCGCACCGGATACAATTTACAATCGGTGGCCGTGACCGTCTCCACGGTGGACAACGGCATGGCACAGGACCTCATCGCGACGCCGGCCATGTTCGACATTAGTCCCACGCTGCCGCAATTGAGCAGTAAGGTGTCCCTGCCGCTGTCCGGCTTCCGCATTCGCACCCAGATCAACAACAAAAAGGTGTGGGACGAGTTTCTGGTATTCCAAGGCGCGAGTTATTTCCGCGCCGTCGCCCAGCACTTGCTGTACGGGTTGTCGGCCCGCGGACTGGCTATCAATACTGCGGAGCCTTCGGGCGAGGAATTTCCGGCCTTTACGCACTTTTGGTTGGAGCGGCCCGCTGCCCGCTCCAACTCCATTGTGATCTATGCCCTGCTCGAGAGCGAATCGGCCACCGGTGCGTATCGCTTCACGGTGACGCCCGGCATGACCACCACCATGGATGTGGACATGACCGTATTTCCTCGTAGCGACCTGCGCGTCATCGGCATTGCACCGCTGACGTCCATGTTTCTGTTCGACGAGACCAACCGAGGACGTCTCGACGATTACCGCCCCGAGGTGCACGACTCCGACGGCCTCATGATCGAGTCGAACTCGGGAGAGCAAATATTCCGTCAGCTGGCGAATCCGACCAAGCTGCAGGTATCCACCTTCACCACGCAGCCCCCGAAGGGCTTCGGACTGGTGCAGCGATCGAGAGATCAGAGCGATTTTCAGGATTTCGAAAATCAATACGAGCGGCGCCCCAGCGCGTGGATAGAGCCCAAGGGAGATTGGGGGCCGGGCGGCGTGGAATTGGTGGAAATTCCCTCGGGACGCGAGAGCAACGACAACATCGTCACGTTTTGGCGCCCTTCCCATGGACTGCCCGCGAATCATCCTGCGCATTTCGAATATCGCATCACCTGGCTGGCCGAGCCCACGCTGCCCAAGGGCATGGGTGAAGTCATGGCCACTCGTTCCGGTGCCAGCCTCGATGGTAAGCGCCGGGTGTTCATTTTGGATTTCGCCGGTGCAGGCGACAAGATCGACGGCCTCCACTTGGATCTCGTCGCCTCCACCGGAAAAATTTCCAACGCCACGCTGGTGTCGAACGGCGCCATCCATGGGCTGCGCGCCAGTTTCGAAATCGATCCCAACGATGCTGAACTGATCGAGCTGCGCATGCGGGTCATGCGCGGCGATAAGCCGGTCACCGAGACCTGGCTGTATCGGTGGACGGCCATATGAGTACGGCCGCCACAACGGACTCGGAGGGCTCGCCGGTGAGCGGCACTTCGAGCAGCAACGCGCAGGCAGGCGGCATGCCGCCCGAGTCGCCTCTCGACATGCCGCCTCAGGACCTGCGCTACAAGCCCTCGCGGCGCACCCGCGCGAAATCGACCGCCGCCGCCCTGTACGCGCGCTTCATTCTCATCGCCACCACCATCGGCATCTCCACCTACGGCATTTACCAAATGCTGCAGGTGGTGCGCTTCGCCAGCATGACCTTGCTGCAGGGCTTGATGATTTTTTTCTTCGCCATTTCGCTGGGCTGGATCGCCTTCGCGGCGGGATCGGTGCTGGCCGGCGCCTCCAAGCGGCGCGATCCCCCACCGCCCACACCCACCCAGGCCTCGTTGACGGCCCTGGTCATGCCGATATACAACGAAGACCCGGTGCGCACCACCTCGGCGCTGCAAGCCATGGCGGAGGCGCTCGGCGCCATCCAGGCCAACGCTCTTTTTGAGGTGGTCATCGTCTCCGACTCCACCAACGCGGATGCATGGATCCACGAGACCGCCGCCATTCACCGGCTGCGCGCCGCGCTCAAGGACATCATGCCCGTGTGGTACCGGCGGCGCTGGAAGAACATCGCGCGCAAATCCGGCAACATCGAAGATTTCGTCACTCGGTGGGGCGGCCGCTACGACCACATGATCGTACTGGACGCCGACAGCCTGATCGATGCACCCACGCTCCTGCGTTTGACGCTGGACATGCAGGCCGACCCCGCGTTGGGGATATTGCAAACCGCCCCACAGCTGATTGGCGCCCAAACCTTGTTCGGCCGCCTGCAGCAGTTCGCGGGATGCGTCTACGGGCCCGTCATCACGCGCGGGCTCGCCGCCTGGTCGGGCGACAGCTCCAACTACTGGGGGCACAATGCCATCATTCGCATGCGGGCCTTCGCCGAGCAATGCGGGCTTCCCGAACTGAAGGGACGCAAGCCCTTCGGCGGCCACATCCTGTCGCACGACTTCGTCGAGGCCGCGCTCATACGCCGCGGCGGCTGGAAGGTGCGCATGCTCACCGACTGCGGCGGCTCGTGGGAGGAGTCGCCCCCCTCGCTGATCGATGTGGCCATTCGCGATCGCCGCTGGGCCCAGGGCAATTTGCAGCACATGAAAATCGTCGGCACCGCGGGCTTGAGTTTCACCAGCCGCCTGCACTTAGGTATAGGCATCATGAGCTACTTGTCCTCACCGTTGTGGCTGGTGATGCTGCTCATCGGCTTCGCGCTCTCGGTGCAGTCGCACCTCATCCGCCCGGAATACTTCAACCACGATTTCCAGTTATTCCCCAGCTGGCCGCGTTTCGACGTCGAAACCATGATGGCGCTGTTCTGGTTCAGCATGTTCGTGCTGATGATTCCAAAAATGCTGGGGTTTATCCGCGCCCTGCTGTCCAAGCGCATTCGGCGCGGCAGCGGCGGTGTCATCGGCGTGGCCGCCAGCGTCTCGCTGGAAACCGTGTTGTCGGCACTGTACGCGCCCGTTCTCATGCTGGTGCAAAGCCGGCATGTGTTCGAAGTGTTCATGGGCCGCGACTCGGGCTGGAAGCCCCAGCGTCGCGACGGCGGCGGCACCACGTGGAGCGATGCCTGGCACTTTCACAAGCGCCACATGCTCATCAGCTGCATGACCGGCGTTATCATTTATTTCCTGTCGCCCTCCTTGCTGGCCTGGGTGTCGCCGGCGCTGTTGGGATTGCTCATCTCGGTGCCCCTGTCCCGAGCCAGCGGCAGCGCCTCGTTGGGGCGGGCACTGTCCAAGATCGCCTTGCTGCGCACCCCCGAGGAAGCCGAAACGCCCGCCTTGATGGCGCGCCGCCGGGAGCTCATCGCGGCGGCCGCTCGGTTACCCGAGGACGGTCTGTTGTTCTTGGCCCGTAGCCCCGAGGCCCGCGTGGCGCACGTCCAAGACAATTTGGCGCGCCCCAGCGATCCGCGCGGCAAACCCGACCCGAATGCCTTCACGGCCGCGCAAAAGCTCATGGACGCCCGTTCGCTGGAGGAAGCCTTGCGCTGGCTCACTCCCACCGAACGTGTCGAAGTGGCTGCGGATGCGCGTTTGCTCAATCAGCTCGCCACCCTGCCGGACGCCGACCGCCCCGAATTTCTGATTTAGAGGATTCACGAATGATCCGACGACGCAATCTACTGAAATCGGCTCTGGCACTTGCTGCCGGCCAAGTAACGCATTCTGGCTTGTCTCTGGCCGCGACCGCATCGTCGGCTGCGCCGGCCACAGCCGCCACGGGGAATGGGGCAGCACAGCCCTTCGACTTTGCATGGCTCAAGGGTCAAGCACACTTTTTGGCCAGCAATGTCTACCAGGAGTCGAAGGACACCGTGCCCCCGGCCATGTCCAAGCTGGGCTACGATCAATATCAGTCCATTCGCTTTCGCGGTGATCACTCCCTATGGGGCGATGCCGGTACAGCGTTCCGCCTGCAGTTCTTTCACGTGGGCCGCACCTTCTCTCAGCCGGTGCACATGTACGAAGTGGTCGACGGTCAGTCACGCGAAATCGTCTATGACCCCGCGATGTTCGAATGGGACAAGAGCGGCATCGATCCCTCCACCATGAAGGATCATGCCGGCTTCGCGGGATTCCGTGTGCAGTTCGTGACCAATTGGCGGGCCGACGTGGCCGCCTTCTTGGGGGCCGCCTATTTCCGCGCGGTGGGTGGAGATACCCGCCAGTACGGCCTATCCGCGCGCGCACTCGCTGTCGACACCGCGTTCCCGCGCCCCGAGGAATTCCCGCGCTTCACCTCCTTTTGGTTCGAGCGTCCGGCGAAGGACTCGGGAACCATGACCATGTACGCCCTCATGGACAGCCCCAGCATCGCGGGCGCGCTGCGCATGCAAATTTCGCCAGGCGGCACGCTCATCATGAATGTCGAGTCCGCTCTCTACCCACGCAAACCCATCGAGAGGCTGGGCATCGCGCCGCTCACCAGCATGTTCTTCTACGGCGAGAACGATAAGCGCGGCGCCAACGACTGGCGCCCGGAAATTCACGACTCGGATGGCCTGTCCATGTGGACCGGCGCGGGCGAATGGATTTGGCGGCCGCTGGTGAACCCGCCGCAGCTGCATTTCAATGCCTACTCGGACGATAACCCGCGAGGCTTTGGCCTCCTGCAACGGGATCGGGACTTCGATCACTACCAGGACGACGGCGTTTACTACGACCGGCGCCCGAGTCTATGGGTGGAGCCGAAGGCTGGCCCCGCAGGCGGATGGGGCAAGGGCACTGTGGATCTCGTTGAAATACCCACGGTGGACGAAACCTTCGACAACATCGTCGCTTTCTGGAATCCCCTCGATAAGCCGAAGCCTGGGCAAGAACTGTTGTTCAGCTATCGGCTCTATTGGGGCACCCATATGCCCTACTCCTCGCCGCTGGCAACGACCCTTGCCACTCGCACGGGGATAGGCGGCACGGTGGGCGTGAAGCGCACCTATTATTCCTGGCACTTTGCCGTGGACTTCGCCGGCGGCGAATTGGGCGCCCTCGCCAAGGACGCGCCGGTGGAAGCCGTCATCACCACCTCGCGCGGCACCACCGAACATGTCACCGCGCACTTCGTGCAGGAATTCAACGGCTACCGCGCGCTATTCGACATCAAACCCGATGACGCCGTGGGTCCCATCGATTTGCGGCTGTACCTGCGTGTCGATGGCAGGCCGCTCACGGAAACCTGGATTTACCAATGGACACCCCCGTCGCCCAAGGACCAAAAGCTGGCGCTGGGTTGAAGCCCACCCCGCGAGCGCCCGCCAGGCGCCCACCGCGGCTCCTTGACTAGCCGGCCGCTCCCAGCACGAGCACATGGGCGCGGTCGGACACCACCACCCCGCCGGGCTTTTCGGCTGTCACGGCGAAGGCAGCGGGCTTGTGCACCACGACGGCAGCCCGTATGGGTATGACAATGTCGGCGGCGTTGGCAGGCACATCGAACACTCCGCCATCGATGGGATAGCGCTTGTCGCGCTCGCCATCGAATATCCAGATTTGATACTGCATGACCGACGGGTCATTGGACTTCAGACCCGCAAAGCGCAGGAAGCCCTTCTGGGTCACTGGATCCCAGACCACGTCGCCGGTCACCCCGGCGGCGGCCGGGTCCTTGGTTGCTCCGAGGGTAAGCTTGAGCGCCGTCGGCGACGCCAATAGTGCCGTGCGTTCCTCCGCCGGGCCGGGCGGCTCGACAGGCGCGGGTGGAACAATCGGCGTCTCGGGGACGACCTGGGCGACGGGAGGCAGCGGAGGCGACGGCGACCGCATCCAGCCGATGACGGCCAACACCAGACACGCCGCCGCAGCGAGCCAGCCGAGACTGCCGCTGGAACGGCGTGGCCGGGCAACGGCCAAGGGAACGACCGCGGCAGGGGCGCGCCCGCCAACCCCATCCGCCGCCGTATGAACAGCGACAGGGTGTGCCGCGGCGTAGCTCGACGCCTGCACCTCCAGCCGCGCCAGCAGCGCCGGCGGCGGAGCTTGCAGTGGGGCGGCTCCCGCCAAACTGATCGCGGCGGCAGCGCGCTCGAACTCCTGCGACGCCGCTGTCACGCTCGGGCTGTCCAACGCATCGAGTGCCCGCTGCTCAGCCGGCGACAAGCCCTCGGTGACCTGCTTGATGAGCAGATCGACCAAAGCGTCTTCGGGCTGGTCTTGCGGACCCGTCTCGGACATTACCCTTCGCTCCAGACGCCTTCGGCGTCGATGTTCAAATACTCACGGACCCGAATGAGCCCGCGGCGCATGAATGATTTCACGGTGCCCAGGGGAATACCCAGCCGCGCGGCGATTTCCGACTGACTCAGACCGTGCAGCAATCCGAGTTCCAATACCTCCCGCTGTTCGGGGCGCAGTTCCTGTAGCGCGCGCGCGGCCTGCTCCGCTTCCAGCGAGGTCTCCGAAGCTGTTCCCGGATCGGACCAGGTAACGGTTTCCAACACTTCGACGGGGTCCATCGCTGGCTCGCTGGTGGTTTTACGTAGACGGTCGATCAGGCGGCGACGGGCAATCATCGCGATGAATACTTTGTCCGAGCCCTGAGCCGCGTCGAAACGAGCGGCGCTTCGCCATATGTCCAGGAATATTTCCTGAGTCGCATCCTCGGCATCGGCGGGAGTGCGCGACAACCGCCGCGCTAAGCTCCAGACGAGCGCACCGTATTCTGCGATGCATTCGCGCACAGCGGCGGCTTCGCCGCTAGCAATCCGTTGGAGTACGGATGGGCTTAGTGATTGCATCGACTATCTATTCGTATCGATTGCAAAGCCGGATTCAGCCATGTCCCATAATGAGGAGACACGATAGCAAGAAATCCAGGGGGAAGGTTATGTCAGCGGCGCGCTTTCGGTCGTAGGCGCAAAGCCGGCATGCGCTGGGTATCGCCCGTCGGCATGCGCAACTCGGCTTCCCGACGCAGGAACGGCTGAGCGCGGCGCGGATCCAGAATGGCCCATCGATACTCGTTCAACTGTTTCTTGAGCAGCGGCAGCAGCGCCCCTTGGGGCTCGCCGCTTTCACCGGGGCGATCCAGCAGCGCCGTGCAATACATGGTGAAATACTCGTCGTACAGCTCTTCATAACGCTGCATGGGATCAAGGAACGCCGGATCCGCCACGACATCGCTGCCGACGTGAGTGGTGCACAAGAAGCTGCAGGCCTTGCGCACATACACGTTATGTTCGCTGACCACCGCGTTCTCGTAATTACGGCCGGGGCGGAAATGCGCCATGACCTGTGCGCGATCACCGCCGCGCACTTCGCTTTTGCGAAGATATTGAAACAGCGCCTTACCGTGCAGCAAACGAAAATTGGCGTGCTTCAGCGCCGCGACTTGCACGTGCCGGACGCCGCAATTCGCAAGCTGCCGCATTAAACTCGAATGCTCGCTCTCCCACTGCGACCAGACAGCCGGGTTCTCGAAGATCCGACGCGCAATCAGCTGCTCCGTGTGATCCACACTGGTTAAGGCAGATTGCACGCGATCGGTAGATTCGCGCATGAGTCGCGCGTGACTGATGGCATGGCGGAGCATGAGTCCCTCCTTCAGCCCAGATTCTGGCAAATGTGAAGATATGTCAAAGCGTTGCTATCCGCCGACATCGGCGGGTAGCGTTTTCACATAAAACGCATATGAACACGGATTATCCATAACGTCTGTAGGACGGACAGCAATGTCGCTCTGCAACAACATAGTTGTGTCACGCTGCAAATTTGCGCGTTACGGTGCTGCCTTCAGGGTGTCGCCTGTTAGGACGGCGAGCGGCCCGGGGGCGACTTGCACTTGATTGCGGCCCAAACGCTTGGCGGCATACACCGCCGTATCAGCCAGATTGATGAGTTGCTCGCCCCAGACACCGGCGGTGTCGCTACCGGCGACGCCAATGCTGCAGGTAATGCCAATGGGCTCGCCGAACCCCGTTACCCGCACGTCCGCCACCCGCTCCAGAATGCGCTGCGCGATGAGCCTCGCGACTACGGTGTCGGCGCTGCTCAGGATCACCACGAATTCTTCGCCGCCGAAACGGCCGATCACATCCGATTGGCGCAGTTCCAGCTGAATGGGCGCGATCACGGCGCACAGGCAATCATCTCCCGCCCTATGCCCAAAGGAATCATTGATGCGCTTGAAGTGATCCAGGTCGATGAACAGCACTGCGATGGGCAAGCCGCGCACGCGCGCGCGCAGGCAGGCCGCATCGAGGCGCTCCAGCAACGAGCGGCGATTCAAGACTCCCGTCAGGGGGTCGGTGCGCGCGTGACGCTGCGCCTCGGTGAGAGCCGCTCGCTGTTGCCGCAGACGATCGGCGACGCCCAAGGCGATCAGCACCGCGGCGGCCACCATCGACAGAGGCAACCCGACGTAGAGCAGCGCGCCGTCTTCGGCATTCGTCAGCAGGAAACGCACGGCCGCGGTGATGCTGAATCCCTCGAGCAGACCCCAGGCAATCAAGAACCAACCCGCGGCGCGATTGCCCCGCCACCAACTCCAAGATGCCACCGCCACCGTGAATATCGCCAGCACAGAGAACATGAGATTACCGACGGCACTCACCAAGGTCGCGTAGCCGAAGAGCTTGGCGACATTCGCCACCGTCAGCGCCAGGAACAGAACGGAGAACCAGGCAAAGGCCTTGTACATGCCCGGCGAGAATTCCTTGAGCTGCGCAATCTCTCGGGCAAACAAGCAGCCGACGGCACCGCTCAAGCCCACGGGCACATTCCACGCGAACGAACCCAGCGCCTCCGCGTGCGACAACACCGGCCAGTCGAAGCCTTGTCCCGACAGGAAGGCGATGTACAACGCTTGCAAGAAGAAAAAGGTCGCGTACAGAACGAATACTTCGTCGGCCAGAACGAACCAGATGAGCAGCGCCGCCAGCGCCATGGCCGACAGGCCGCCTACGGCCAAGGCGATCATGCGCGCATGGCCGGCCCCCCGAGCGAGAACCGCATCCAGCGAGTCCGCGGACAAACTGACAGCGCTCGAGCCTAAACCCACGCTGTCGATGCGCACGTACACGGGCTGCTCGCCATAGGAGCTTGGCAGGATGAACACCCTGTCCTGACGACCCCGAAAGGTGGGCAAAGCCGCGGCAACCGGCAGGGATACTCCGCCGGCGAACGCCGCGATGCGGCTATAGCGGGAACCGTGCACGACTATCACCGGCACACCCGATGACGGTTCTAACTCGGTCCTCACAAGTTCCAGCCAAGAAACCCCCTGACGCGCAGGAAGTTTCCCTCCCGGAAGCGGCTTGAAGTCGGCATCCAACGTGCCGCCGAGGATTTGATCGTCACTGGCATCCATGCTTGGCGGAGCCAAACGGATGTCCAGTCCTCCTCCAACCGGTCCCGCCGCGGCTGCCGTGCCCAGGCAGGGTCCGATTGTGAAGAGTAGTAGGAACGCCTTCCCTGTCCAGCTACGCAACACAGCTCCTTGTCGATCAAGAACTCGCGCGCAGGCAGACCTCAGTAATTGCGCGATAGCAACCAATTGGCCAGCGATCGCAAAGGTGCGGCTCGCTCGCCGAAACTCTCGAGCGCCAGCATTGCTTGGCCGTGCAGCAAGTTTACACGCTCCTGGGATGCCTCAATGCCGATGATGGTAGGGTGGGTGGGCTTGTCGCGCTCGCGGTCCGCACCGGTGGCCTTGCCCAGGGTGGACACATCGCCCAACACATCCAGCAGGTCGTCTTGAATTTGAAAGGCCAGCCCAATCGCAGTGGCGAAATCGTTGAGCGCGGCGTAGAGATTCCGATCCAGCGAAGGCACGCACTCGGCGGCCAACAGCACACTGGCACGAATCAACGCACCCGTCTTGCGGGCGTGCATGTCTTCGACCTGCTCGATGCTGGGGTGCGTCCCCTCCTGCGCCAGATCAATGGCTTGGCCGCCCACCATGCCGAAGGTGCCGCTGGCTTCGCACAGCACGTCCACCAACCGCAGGCGCACCGCCGGGGAGGCCGGCAGCGCGGGATCGCGCGCCAGTAACTGAAAGGCCAGGGGCTGCAGGGCGTCGCCCACCAGGACCGCCGTGGCCTCGTCGAAGGCCTTGTGACAGGTCGGGCGTCCGCGCCGCAAATCGTCATCATCCATGGCCGGCAGATCGTCATGCACCAGCGAGTAAACGTGAATGAGCTCGATGGCGCAGGCCGCGGCCTCGACCTCGTTTTCGGCCAAACCCAGAGTCCTGGCGGTGGCGAACAGCAGCGCCGGCCGAATGCGTTTACCGCCTCCCAGCACGCTGTAGCGCATGGCCTCATGCAAGCGCGCGGGAATCGCCGTGGCGGCCGGTAGGCGCGCCGCCAAGGCCGTTTCCATGCGTTGACGCCAAACCTCGAGTTGGGCGCCAAACGAGTCCGACAGGCCAGCCATCCGAGCGGGCGTGCTCAGCGCGGCTCCACGGCGCTGTCTTCGGTTTCGCGCCGCGTAAGGGTTACCTGGGACAGCGGGATGCTGGTCACCGTGGCGCCCGCGGCGGCATAGCGTGCCCGCACCTCATCCGTGTACTGGATGGGAAGCTCGGGAGCCAAGGGGCCCGACACCTTCGGCCCGCGCAGCGCGGCCCACATGGCCTTCAGAGGATGGCTAAAGGCGTCATTCACCGCCGTACCCTCGAAGCCGCAGTGGGCCATGCAATTATCGCAGCGCGGGTTCTTACCCACCCCGTATTTATCCCACTCCGTGTCCTCGATCAGAGACTTGTAGGTATCGGCATACCCTTCGTCCGAGAGTAGGTAGCAGGGTCTCTGCCAACCGAACACGTTATAGGTTGGATTGCTCCAAGGAGTGCACTGATAGCTTTGATTACCGGCCAGAAAGTCCAGGAACAACCCCGAGTGGTTGAACGACCACGCCTTGCCCGTCGGGCGATTCTTGCGGCGGCTGAATATTCCACGGAACAACTGCTTGCTCGCCGTGCGTCCCAGAAACACATCCTGACGCGGCGCATGGTGGTAGCTGTAGCCGGGGGACACGGTGATGCCTTCGATACCCAACCCCATGGCGGTGTCGAAGAAACTGGCCACTTCCTCGGGATTCTCGCCGCTGAACAGGGTGCAATTCACGGTAACCCGGAAACCCTTGTCTTTGGCCAACTGGATGGCGGCAACGGCCTTGTCGAACACGCCCTCCTGACAAACCGACTCGTCATGCCTTTCGCGATTCCCGTCCAAATGAATGGAAAAGGTCAGATAAGGCGAGGGCTTGTACTCATCGATATGCTTCGACAACAAAATGGCATTCGTGCACAGATAGACGAACTTCTTGCGGGCCACGATGCCGGCAACGATCTGCGGCATCTCCTTGTGGATCAGCGGTTCGCCGCCCGGGATGGACACAATGGGCGCACCGCATTCGTCGACGGCGCGCAGCGCGTCCTCGAGGCTCACGCGCTTCTGCAGAATCTCTTTCGGATAGTCGATCTTGCCGCAGCCGGAGCAGGCAAGATTGCACATGAAAAGAGGTTCCAACATGAGAACCAAGGGATAGCGCTTATCGCCGCGAAGCTTCCGGCCGGCCAAGTACCGACCGACCTTGTATATCTGCAAAAGTGGTATAGCCATGGCCTATCTTACCGCGACCGGGGGGATTGGGGCCGCAAAATTTTACCGCCTTAGGTCTAATACCAAGTCCCGATGATCTCGCCAAATTTGGGCCCATTCCAGGGTAAACCACGGGGTGAACTGCCCCCCCTCCTGCGAGGCCAGCGTCGCCTGCAGTGCCTCGGGGTGCACCCAGCGCCAGGCTAAGATCTCGTTTCGATTGATTTTTAGCGGATCGGTGCACCTCCCGATGAACACCGAACACAGCTCATGCTCCGAACCGGTGGCGTCGAACTGCGCCTGATACTGGAACTTGAACAAAAACTGGAGGGGGCAGGATATCCCCAGCTCCTCATGCAACCGCCGTTGGGTGGCCTCCTCCATGGTTTCGCCGCTGCGAGGATGCGAACAGCAGCTATTGGACCAGTACAGGGGCCAGAGCCGCTTGCCGGGGGCGCGTTGCTGAATGAGCAGGTCGCCGCTGCCGTCGAAAATCAGCAGCGAAAAGGCGCGATGTAGAATGCCATTACCTTCGTGGCAGCGAGCCTTGCTCAAACGCCCCACGTCGCGATCCGCCGAATCCACCAGAATGAGGGCGTCCAAATCAGAGGGCATCCCGGGCGCGTGGCCTATGACGGCATCATCCACGGCGATCACCCCGCACTCCTGTTACACGCATCCAATCACCCCCGGCGCCGCTCGAACTGCCGGAATCATAGCAAGCCGCTCTTGCGAAACCAGCCCACGGCATCATCGAAGGCCGCGGCCGGCGGCCGCCATCGATAGCCCAACTCACTGGCTGCTTTCGCGCTCGAGAAGAACATGAGTTTGCGCGACATGCGCACGCCCTCCAACGTCAACCTGCCGCTGTGCCCCGTGACCCTCGCTACGGCCTCCGCGATATAGGCCATGGGCAGAACGGCCGCATACGGCAGCCGAACTCGCGGGGGTTTGCGGCCCACGAATTGCGAGATGTACTCCAGTATTTGTCGCAGTGTCATGTCGGTGCCGCCCAGGATGTAGCGTTCGCCGTTGCGGCCGCGATGGAACGCCATGAGATGGCCGGCCGCGACATCGTCGACATGCACGATATTGAGGCCGGTATCGACATAGGCAGGCATGCGGCCCGCCGCGGCGTCCAGCACCAGTTGACCCGTCGGCGTGGGCTTGATGTCGCCTGGACCCACGGGGGTCGATGGATTCACGATGACTGCCGGCACGCCTGCGGCCGCGGCCTCGAGCACCACCTGCTCGGCGAGAAATTTCGAGCGCTTGTAATGACCGATCATGGCATCCAAGGACACCGGCGTGCGCTCGTCGCCCGGGGTCCCGCCCGCCGGTATGCCCATGGTCGCGACACTGCTGGTGTAGACGATTTTCTGCACGCCTGCACGAACTGCGGCAGCCAGCAAATTGCGGGTGCCCTCCACATTGGTGCGATACAACTCGGAAGGATCGGGCACGCCCAACCGGTAGTCGGCCGCGACATGGAACAGAGCGCCGCATTGCTCCAGGGCGCCCTCCAACGACTGCGCCGCCGTCAAATCGCCCACGGCAATTTCCACGGGAAGATCGCGCAAATTGGCGCGATTCGAACCGGCGCGCACCAGCACGCGCACCTGCCATCCCTCATTCAACAGCGCTCGCGCCACGGCGGCTCCCACGAAGCCCGACGCTCCCGTCACCAAGGCTCTCATGCGCGGACTCGCACTCTCATGCGATACGCGAGGGCGAACTCGCCGCGAAGTCGAGCGGCGCCAATGCGCCGCTGGCGGCAACCGCGGTGAGTGCCCGGATTGCCACGCGATACCGCGAGGCAAGGCGCAGCAGCGGTGCGAGTTCGCCGGGAGACTTTAGAACTCCGAACACCAATCGCGACAGCCGCAGCCCGGCAGTACCCGTCGCTGCCACCACTGCATCGGGCAGTGCATCGCCGGCCGTGTCGACAATGACGCGCACCGCCAAGAAGGGCAACCCGTGCAGAGCGGCCACTCCGGCCACCGCCGCACTTTCCATATCGACCACCGCGGCAGCGGTCTGTTTGAACGCCGCCGCTTTACCCGAGACGTCATCGATGGCGCGGCCGCTGGAGAGCAGTTTCCCGTTCACCACCGTACGCCGGGCGGCAATGGCAGCCGTGGTGAGTTCACGCCAATGAAGATCGGTGGCAAAGCTGGCCCCGTCGGGTGCGATTATCAGGTGCGGAATGCAAATGGTGCCGGCAGGCAAAGAAGGATCCAGGCCGCCCGCCATGCCCCAACTGACCAACGCCGTCGCGCCGGCCCGTACCAGCCGTTCCGCGGCATTCGCGGCGGCCTTCGGCCCCATGCCGCTCACCGCCGCCAACATGCCGTCGCCCAGCTTCAATAATCCGTCGCTACGCTTGGCCGAGGGACCCAGGGTACGCGCCTCCGCACCGAGCGCGGCGACGACACCCGCCACGCTCAATGAGTGGTGCCGCGGCGCGTGAGCGTGCGGTAAGCGGAGAGCGCCCACAGCGGAAAATACCCGCTGTAGCCGTGGTACTTGAGATAGAACACCCGAGGAAAGCCCGGTGCCGTGAATGAAGGATCGCTCCACAGACCATCGTCTTGCTGGGTGCGCAGCAAATGGTCGACGCCGCGCCGTACAGCCTCCGAACCGGCCTCGCCCGCGGACAGTAACGCCAACAACGCCCATGCCGTCTGATAAGGCGTGCTATGCAGCGGCGTATCGCGGGGTGCGTAGGTGTCGTTGCTCTCGCCCCAGCCGCCGTCGACGTGCTGGCTGGCCTTGAGCCATGCCACCGCCTTGGCCACCGCCGGATCTTGCGCACCGATGCCGGCCTGGGCCAGCGCCATCATGGCCGACCACGTGCCGTAAATAAAGTTGGTGCCCCACCGTCCGAACCACGAGCCGTCGTCCTCCTGCTCGGCGCGCAAGTAGGCGATCGCGCGCTCCAGCGCCGGGCGGTCTTGCGGACGCCCGACGCGCGCCAGCACGGTGACCACGCGCCCCGTGACGTCGCTGGTCGGCGGATCCAACAGCGCACCGTGGTCGGCGAATGGAATCTTGTTCAACGAGTAGTACATGTTATCCGCGTCGAAGGCTGCGAAGCCGCCGTTCGAACTCTGCATACCCACCAACCAATCCAGGCCGCGCCGGATGTTCTCCGAGTAGTCGTCAGAATTGCGTGCCTGGTGCATGGCCCAGACGACGACCGCGGTGTCATCGAGATCCGGATAATGCGGGTTCGCGAATTGAAACGCCCAACCACCGCCGGCAACGGCGGAACGATTGACGCGCCAGTCGCCGGGCTCGTCGAGCACTTGTTCGGTTTGCAGCCAATCCAACGCGCGAGTCGCGGCTCCGAGGGCCACGCTGTCGCCCGCTTCCTGCATGGCCAGAGCCGCGAGTCCTGTGTCCCATACCGGAGACACGCACGGCTGGCAGTAGGCACTGGACGCATTCACCACCAGCAATTTCTCCAGCGCGCGCTTGGCAGTGGCACGCCGCGGATCGTCATTCGGATAGCCCAGCAGGGTCATCACTTCAAGGGCATTGACCATGGCAGGGAAAATCGCGCCCAGGCCGTCCTCGCCGTTCAAGCGCTCGAGCATCCATTCCTCGGCTTTCTTGATGGCTCGCGCACGGGTGCTGCGCGGGATCAACGGATCGATCAATCGCGCCAGCCGGTCGATGGCCAGAAACGCGCGCGCCAACACGCCGCCCTGCTTCACGGCGTCGCGGAAATAATCGCGCTCTTCCTCCGGCGGCGTGGTGAATAGTTCGCGAATATTCACCTTGCGCGGATTCTTGGCCAGGGGCTTGAGCGCGCAGAGCACGAACAGCGGCACCATGACGGTCCGCGACCAGTAGGCAACCTTGTCGAGATGGAACGGAAACCACTTCGGCAAGAGCATGATTTCGACAGGAATATAGGGCACGCCGCGCCAGGGAAGCTGCCCGAACAACGCCAGCGCGATGCGCGTGAACACATTGGCACGAGCGGCGCCGCCGCGCTCCAGAATGGCCGCGCGCGCGCGCGCCATGTGCGGAGCATTGATATCGTCGCCGGCCAGCTTCAGCGCGTAATACGACTTGATGGTGCAGCTGATGTTGAGATCGCCGCCGTGGTACAGAGGCCAGCCGCCGTGATCCGCTTGATGCGAACGTAAGTACACGGCCAGCTTCTTCTCGAGGACGGGATCGATCTCATCCAGGTAGTGCATCATCATGATGTACTCAGCCGGGATGGTGCAGTCGGCCTCGAGTTCGAACAGCCAATAGCCCTGAGCACTCTGCCGCGCCACCAATGCATCGCGCGCATCGAATACGGCACGGTCCAACGCGGACAGCGCCGGAGATCGCGCCAGGGTGTGCGACAAGATATCGGAGCGTGCCGATAGGCCGGCCGTCTTCGCCGCGGCTTTTTCAGCTGTACGACTCATGTTGCCGAACTCCCCATCGAACGGCGTAAGGCGCGCTCAGGTTCCTGCTCCGCGATCGACTCGGAAGTCATGACCGGGCGGCGCGTTTCACCCACGACAGTGAGCGGCAATCCGCGAGCCGCGAACGCGAACAAACGGCGCAACAGCCAATCGTTGCGTAGAGCGATATCCGTCGAGATACGAGTCATTGCCACTGCCTTGCGCGAAACCTTCACCTGGACACCTGCGGTAAACCCTGGATTCCGATTAATTTTTTGCAATGTGAGCACGGCGAGGCCGATAGCCCACAAACAAAAACGCCTAATGCCTGCCTCATGTGCGGGAATCAACAACGTATATTCCAGGGCATTGCGCAAATGCCCGTGAGCTACGCTCACGAGTTCGCGCATCCCGCCGGCGAACCGAGGATCGTACGGGCCTGGCGCCAGTCGCGCTAGATCCACCCCGTGTCGGGAGAAGACTTCCTGCGGCAGCCAACAGGCTCCACGGCTCCGGTCCTCCCACACATCCTTCAAGATGTTGGTCATCTGCAGACCCTGGGCGAAGGACACCGCCAGCGCTTGCATGGACGTGCGATTTTTGGCCATATCTGCCGAATAGGCGCAAAAAAGCTCGGTGAGCATGTCGCCCACCACGCCCGCGACGTAATAGCAGTACTCGTCCAAATCGGTGAGGCGTTGCAGCCCCTTGATGCTGGCCGTCGATTGAAAGCGCGGCATGCCGTAGCACATGAGTTCCACGCAACGCAGAATGGCCAGACGTTGCGGCTCGGTCAAGGCCGTGGTGACGTTGATAACACGCTGCATGTTCGCCACCAGCTCTCGCTCCGCGGGCAAGCTCTTGTCCGATAAGCGTTTTTCCAAGTCTTGGGCCAGCACTTCCGGCGCGCTGCGGCCCGCCAAGGCCGTGTTGAACTGCTGCAAGAAGCCCAAGGTCTCGGACGGCGACAAGGCCGGTTCGTCCTCGATGGTGTCGGCAATACGGCATAGCAAATAGGCATTGGTCACCGATATCCGCAGAGCGGCCGGCAACTGCGGTATGGTCAGCGCGAAAGTACGCGAGACGTGCGGAAGTACCTGGTCTTGGTAGACTGCATCGGAAATGCCGGAATCCATGCGGACAGTATCTCGGAATTATGAAGGGATAGCACCATATAGGCGGGCTGGGTGTGGCGCAAATTACCCTGGAGCTCCCCGAAAAAAACCGCTCGTAAGCCCATCACAAGGTTATCGGGTCGCCACCCGGGCTGCAACCTTGTAGCGATTTCGCTACATACACCAAGGTCGTTACCAGTCCGAGGCGACGACAGTATAAACTGCGCAAGATGCCTGAACCACACAATACCTACCCGCTGCTGGAATCCATCGACACGCCGGCCGATTTGCGCCGCTTGCCGCAACCCAAACTGACTCAGCTCGCCGACGAACTCCGACAGTTCTTGATCCAGAGCGTGAGCACCCGGGGCGGTCACTTCGCCGCGGGCTTGGGCACGGTCGAACTGACCATCGCCCTTCATTACGTTTTCAATACGCCCTATGACCGCTTGGTCTGGGACGTGGGCCATCAAGCTTATCCGCACAAGGTATTGACCGGACGGCGCACCCAACTGCACACCATCAAGCAGGCCAACGGCCTGGCGCCGTTTCCCGCGCGCACCGAAAGCGAATACGACACTTTCGGCGTCGGCCATTCGAGCACCTCCATCAGCGCCGCGTTGGGCATGGCCATTGCCGCCGCCAAACGGGGTGAGGACCGCAGGGCCGTGGCCATTATCGGCGACGGCGCACTGACGGCCGGCATGGCTTTCGAAGCGTTGAATCATGCGGGTACCGCACCTGCCGACCTGCTGATTATTCTCAACGACAACGACATGTCGATTTCAGAGAACGTCGGCGCGCTGTCCAATTATTTGGCGCGTGCGCTGTCGGGTCGCATGTACGCGCATCTGCGCGAGGGCGGGAAAAAGGTGCTTCGGCAAATGCCCACGGTGTGGGAATTGGCGCGGCGTTCCGAAGAACACCTCAAGGGCATGGTGCTTCCCGGCACGCTGTTCGAGGAAATGGGATTCAACTACATCGGGCCCGTGGACGGCCACGATGTCAAAGCGCTGATCGCGACGCTCAACAATGTGAAGAAACTGAAAGGGCCGCAGTTCCTTCACGTCGTCACCCGCAAAGGCAAAGGCTACGCGCCCGCCGAGGCGGATCCGATCAAGTGGCATGGTCCGGGCCCCTTCGATCCGGCCAGCGGCAAGATTTTCAAGGAGGTCGCCACCGGCCCCACGTACTCGCAAATCTTCGGTCAATGGCTGTGCGACATGGCGGAGCGCGACCCCAACATCATGGCCATCACGCCGGCCATGCGCGAAGGCTCAGGGTTGGTCGAGTATTCCAAGCGCTTCCCCGGCCAGTACTTCGATGTGGCCATTGCCGAGCAACACGCCGTGACCTTCGCGGCGGGATTGGCCTGCGAGGGTTTCAAGCCGGTCGTCGCCATTTACTCGACGTTCTTGCAGCGCGCCTACGATCAACTCGTGCACGACGTAGCCTTGCAGAATCTTCCGGTGGTGTTCGCCTTGGACCGCGCTGGCCTGGTGGGAAGCGACGGCGCAACGCATCAGGGCAGTTACGACATTTCGTTCCTGCGCTGCATTCCGAACATGGTGTTGATGACGCCCGCGGACGAAAACGAATGCCGTCAGATGCTGTATACCGGCACGACGCTGTCTTCTCCGTCGGCCATTCGCTATCCCCGCGGCACGGGACCCGGCGTCGCCATCGCTGCCGAAATGACCGCCGTACCGGTGGGTAAAGGACAGATAAGGCGCGAAGGCCGTAGCGGTCTGGCCTTTCTGGTTTTCGGCACTCTGCTGGAGTCGGCGCGTAAGATCGCCGAGCGGCTCGATGCCACTCTGGTGAACATGCGTTTCGTGAAGCCCCTGGATGATGCACTGGTCCTGAGCCTCGCCGAGCGGCACAGCGCCTTCGTCACCATCGAAGAGAATTCCGTCATGGGCGGCGCCGGTTCCGCGGTGGGTGAAGTGCTCGCCGCTGCCGGCGTGCTCATACCCCTCCTGCAAATTGGCATTCCCGACATGTTTGTCGAGCACGGCTCGCGCGACACCTGCCTCGCCGCGGCCGGACTCGATGCCGCCGGCCTGTCCGCGAGCGTCGATCGTTGGTGGACACCGCAGCTGGCGGGTCGCATGCGTTCCGCGCAAGGCGCATGACCGAGTTCAAGTCGGAGTTTCTGCGCACATTATCTGAGCGCGGCTACATCCATCAGCAAACGAACGCCGCGGCGCTCGATGAGCGGGCGGCGTCGGGCATCGTCTGCGCCTACATTGGTTTCGATGCCACCGCCAACTCACTCCATGTGGGTAATCTTGTGCAAATCATGCTGCTGCACCGACTGCAGCAGACCGGTCACCGTCCCATCGTACTCATGGGCGGCGGCACCACCAAGGTGGGCGATCCGTCGGGCCGCGATGAAACGCGGCAGCTGCTCACCGACGAACAGATCAATGGCAACATCGCAGGCATCCGAAAAGTATTCGGCAATTTTTTGCGCTTCGACGACTCGCCCACCGGCGCGCTGATGGTCAACAACGACGACTGGCTGTCCGGTCTTCAGTACATTCCGTTCTTGCGCGAAGTCGGTCGACATTTTTCCATCAATCGCATGTTGACCATGGATAGCGTGAAGCTGCGTCTCGAGCGCGAACAGCCGCTGACATTCCTAGAATTCAATTACATGATCTTGCAGGGCTACGACTTCGTCGAGTTGAACAAGCGCTACGACTGCACCTTGCAAATGGGCGGCTCGGATCAATGGGGCAACATTCTTCAGGGCGTGGAGTTGGGACGGCGCTTGCGTGACAAGGAATTGTTCGGCGTCACTTCGCCGCTCATGACCACGGCCTCCGGGGCCAAGATGGGCAAGACCGCCGCCGGGGCTGTGTGGCTCGCAGCGGAACGGCTGCCTGCCTACGATTACTGGCAGTTTTGGCGCAACACCGAGGATGGCGACGTCGGCAAATTTTTGCGTATTTTCACCGACCTGCCGCGGTCCGACATTTCCCGTCTCGAGCAGCTGCAAGGTGCCGAAATTAACGAGGCGAAGAAGGTCCTCGCCACTGAAGCGACGCGACTTTGTCACGGCGATGCGGCAGCGCGCGAAGCTGCGGATACGGCGGCGGCTGCTTTCCAAGGTGTGATGCTCAAAGCTCCAGATTCCGTGTCGGCAAGCACCCATATCGCTATCCAAACGGCAATCTCATCCCTGCCCACTACGATCCTCGACGCCAATGGCCAAAAACCACTCATCGAT
>Ga0302310_10000258_pt1 | contig 51579 bp, 49 predicted proteins | sample III_Palsa_N1_2_FD_200451 | JGI IMG/M metagenome (GOLD analysis project Ga0302310, IMG submission 200451) | Peat permafrost microbial communities from Stordalen Mire near Abisko, Sweden - III_Palsa_N1_2 | ecosystem: Environmental > Terrestrial > Soil > Palsa > Peat permafrost | place: Sweden...
CACTGGAAATATACCGTCGGCTCCACGGACAGGCCGAGTGGCAGAAACGGCCACTTCTCCAGGCCATGGTCAATCACGATCTTGACCGGTACCCGGCGAACGATCTTGACGAAGTTGCCGGTCGCGTTCTCGGCGGGAAACGCCGTGAAGCGCGCGCCGCTGCCGCCTTGAATGCTCTGGACATGGCCGCTCAGGCGCAGGTGTGAGTAGGCATCCACGGTAATATCGACGCGCTGCCCGACGCGCATCCGATCCAGTTGCGTCTCTTTGTAGTTCGCAATCACCCAGACTTCCCGGGTCACAAGATAAAACACCTGCTCGCCGGCCTGCGCGAAGGTGCCCAGGTCGACATTGCGACGCGTGATCTGCCCGTCCTGGGGTGCGGTGATGTCGGTGTAGGAAAGATTGAGTTTTGCCTGGTCCAGATTCGCCTGGGCCTGCTCAACCTGGGCCTGTCGCTGCCGCACGGTCGCCTCTGCCGTCTCGATGGTCTCCTTGACGAGGGCGGCAACGGACACTTGCGCCTGTGCCAACTGCACGCCGGCCGCGTTTGAGCGCACGGCCGTCGTCGCCTGATCGACGTTAGTCTGCGTCGTCGCGCGGGGGTCTACGCCGTGCTGGCGCTTTGAATCGTTTTCACTCTGCTCCAGATTGGCACGTGCCTGCGCCAACTGAGCCTGCGCCTCGACAAGGTTCGCCGGCGCCCGGACATGCGTGGTGTGCAGGTCGACTTCGGCGCTCGCCTCCTGAGCGATAGCGGCGTCGAGATTGGCCTGGGCCTGGTCGCGCGCGACGATGTAGTCGCGCGGATCGATCTTCAGCAGCAGGTCACCTGCGTGCACGAAGACGTTGTCGTTGATGCGGTTGTCCACGACGTAGCCGGACACCTTGGGAGCGATCGATATCGCATTGCCTTCCGTATAGGCATCGTCCGTGCTCTCCTGATTGCGAGTCATCAGCCAGAAGATGAGCGCAACGACCAGCAGTATGAGCGCGATGACGATCAGGATGATGATAGGCAAACGGCTCTTGGGCTTGTTATGCCCGTCGTCGCCGCCCTTGCGCGGAGCCTCTTGCCCACTCCGACCGGAATCGGCTTCAGCGGTAGCTTCCATCGATGTTGCTTCCTTGGCGAGGTGATTGATTATATTGGACGCGGCAATCCCCGCCAGCCGACTCTTCTAGTACTAAAGTACTAAGCGCTTGCCGTTAATATGGGGAATGCCCGAGCATAAGCCTCAAAGCGTTCTGATCGTGGGGGCCGGCATCGCCGGACTGACCGCTGCAATCGCCCTCAGCCAGAAGGGCTATGTCTGCGAGGTCGCCGAGATCACGCCAGCCGGGGAGCCCATCGGCGCGGCGCTGACGATCACGGGGCGTGCCATTGAAACGCTGGCGGTCATCGGCCTGCTGGCGGACTGCCAGGCAATCGGCCACGTCAATTGCCTCAGCGGCGAACACTACGATTCGGCCGGCGCACCCATCGGCGAGAAAACACCCACGGGTCGCACCCCGCCGGCTTCCCTCGGCACCTATCGCCCTGTGCTGTCGCGCCTCCTGATCGATCAGGCATTGGCCTGCGGCGTTCGCATCCGCTGGAGCACGAGTATCGATGCGCTCACGCAAACGGCGGACATTGTCAGCGTCCGGTTCACGGATGGTACTGACGGCCAATTCGATCTGCTCGTCGGCGCCGATGGCATCCGTTCGCGCGTGCGTCAGCTGGTATTCGGCGACGCCACACGCCCGCAATATACGGGACAGATGTCGGTGCGATGGATGGCAGAGGGTCCTCCCATTCCGGCGCCTGCCATGATGTATTACGCACCCGGCGTGAAATTGCTGGGATACGCGTTGCCCAAGCAGCAACTGATCTATGTGACCACGGTCTCCGACCACAAAGTGCCGCTGCATCCCGACCATGATGCCGCACGATTACTGTTGGCGGGACATCTGCGGCTGTTCACGGCACCTTACGCGCGAGAAATCGCGAAGCGACTGACGCCGGCATCGAATGTCATCGTGCGGCCGTTCGAGTGGCTGCTGGTGCCCAGTCCCTGGTATCGCGGACGCGTGCTGCTGATCGGCGATGCTGCCCACGCCACCACGGCTCATCTGGCCTCGGGCGGCGGCATGGCGATGGAAGACGGCGTGGTGCTGGCCGAGTGCCTTGCGGCCGCGCCATCGCTCGGGGCGGGTCTCGAAGCCTTCATGCAGCGCCGCTTCGATCGCGTGCGCATCGTGGTCGATGGCAGCGTCGAAATCTCCGAACTCGAACAGCAGGGCGCGGCGCCCAGTCTATTGGCCGCGCGCGTCGGGCAGGCCTTCCGACAACTGGCGCAACCCTTTTAGTAAACCTATTCGGTAGAGCTATTAGTAGAGATGCCCGCGTTTGCTCCAAAAGGTCGCGCCGCTGACCGAACGCAGGCTGCGGCGATGGCCCGGCGGGTTGCGGATCCAGGTGCCCTCGAGGTAGCTCCCCGCCTCATCGGCCAGATCGCCCGACAGTAAAAAGATTTCCTCGCCGCCGCGGCACTCGGCGAGCGGCAGCCCGACGCCTGCCACCAACCGCTCCATCATCACCTGTTCGCCGGGCTTGTCACCCGATGAATAGAGCACCAGGCGAGTGTGTCCGGCCGCATCGCCCGGCTTCCAAGTTGCCGTCGCGCTATCCACGACCACGCGATCATGCTCGGTGTTCGTCATCTGCCGCAGTTTGACGAGGATGGTGCAGCCCGGCCCGGTGCGAGGCGAATGCCGGCTGCCTGGCGGGTTACGGACATAAGTGCCCGCGGGATAGTCGCCGTGCTCGTCCGAGAAGACTCCCTCGAGCACCAGAAATTCCTCGCCCAGTCCGTGGCTATGTGCGGGAAACGCACTATGCGAGGCGTAGCGCACCAGCGAGGTCGCGCGCGCCACTTCGGCGCCGATGCGATCGAGCATGCGCCGCTCGACGCCGGCCTGCGGTGAGGGCACCCAGGGCAGATCATTCGTGGCGATGACGACGCGCTGGGAGAAATCCGCATTGATCAGGTCGGCTGCCATGGCCGCTCCACTCTACCCGCGGCCCGCGCAGCCGGCATCTGTCTCGTGACACGCATTGGTGTCGTGGCACACTTGCATCCATGAGCGAGCGATCGAATGCGAACACCATCCTGCTGGCTTTCGCGGGCATCTACATCATCTGGGGCACGACCTTCCTCGGCATCGCGCTCGTGGTCCGCACCATGCCGCCGTTCTTCAGCGGCGCGGTCCGCTTCTTCATCGCCTCGCTGCTCATGTACGCCTGGGCGCGGACACGCGATGCGCATCCCTTCTCCGGTCTCAACATCGGCGGCACTTTGCTGTGCGGCGTGCTCCTGAGCGGCATCGGCAATGGCTTTGTACTCTGGGCGCAGCAGGGGGGCCTGCCCTCCGGGATCGCGGCGCTGTTCGTGGGCGCACTGCCCGTCATGATCCTCGGGCTCGACTGGCTGTTCTTCTCGCACCGCGCGCCAACGCTGCGGGGTGCAGTCGGCCTGGCGATGGGACTCGCGGGCATGATCGTGCTCACGCTGCACACCCATTCGATGTCCGGTACGGTCAGGCCCATCCATATCGCCGCCGTGCTGACGGCGGAGATGGCCTGGGCGCTTGGATCGATGCTGCAGGGCCGCTACATGACGATCGACCGGCTCGCCGGCTATATCTGCCTGCAGATGTTCGCGGGTGCCGTGTTCCAGCTCGTGATGGGCTGCATCGATCAGGAATGGATCGGATTCCACGTCAGCCAGGTGTCACTGCAGTCGCTGCTGGCCCTGGGCTACCTCGTGGTTTTTGGCAGCATCATCGCGGTGAACTGCTATTCCTACCTGCTGGCGCACGTCCCGGCGCAGAAAGTCAGCACCTACGCGCTGGTCAATCCGGTCATCGCCCTGGCCCTCGGCGCCCTGGTGCTGCACGAGAAAATCACCCCGGTGGCCCTGCTCTGCGCCCTGCTGGTACTGCTCGGGGTGGCGCTGGTACTGTGGCCCGGTCGCGCTCGGGCGCCCGCGCCACTTGCCCTGGGGCCCCGCCGGCTGATATAAAGCGCCCCTTTCGCCCGTTCCGGGCCGCGCCGTCAACGCGTAACTCATTGATTTTAAGGACGTGGATCATGTCTCGGGTCTGTCAGGTTACGGGCAAGCGCCCTGTTACGGGAAATACGGTCTCGCACGCGAACAATCGCCGCCGTCGCCGCTTCCTGCCGAATCTGCACCAGCAGCGTTTCTGGCTCGAGAATGAGAAGCGCTGGGTGAGCCTGCGCGTTTCGACCAATGCGCTTCGTACCATAGAAAAGAATGGCCTCGAGGCAGTGCTCGCGGATCTCAAGAAACGCGGCATCAAGCTCTAAGGGGATTCCGGCATGCGCGAAAAAGTGAAACTGCTGTCCTCCGCCGGTACCGGCCACTTCTACGTGGCCATGAAGAACAAGCGGCTGCATCCCGACAAGATGGAAGTGCGCAAGTTCGACCCGAAAGTACGCAAGCACGTCGCGTACAAGGAAACCAAGATCAAGTAGGCGCTGGCCTCGGTGCCCGAACTGCCCGAGGTTGAGACCACACGCCGCGGCATCGAGCGCGCCCTCAAGAGCCGCCGTGTCGAGGTGCTTCGCATTTACGATCGCCGCCTGCGCTGGCCGATCGAAGCCAATCTGCCCGAGGAAGTCGCTGGCCAGCGCGTGCTCGCCATCGGCCGGCGCGCCAAATACCTGCTGATCATGCTCGAGCGCGGCACGCTGATCGTGCATCTAGGCATGTCCGGCAGTCTGCGGCTGCGCGAATCCGCGGCGCCGCTGCTCAAGCACGACCACTACGCCCTCCTCATCAACTCGGGCAAAGAGCTGCGCTTCCACGATCCGCGCCGCTTCGGCAGCCTGCACTACACGCGCGACGATCCGGCCGAGCATCGCCTGCTGCGTTCCCTGGCGCCCGAGCCGTTCGACAAAGCCTTCGATGCTGAGTACCTGCGTCGCATCACGCGCGGACGGCGCGCGGCCATCAAACAGGTGCTCCTGAATGGCCGGCTCGTCACGGGTGTCGGCAACATTTACGCCAGCGAAGCCCTGTTCCGCGCGCGCATCAACCCGCGCCGCGCCGCACGCCGCCTGACGCAGAAGGAAATCGCGCGATTGGTGAAAGCCGTGCGCACCACGCTGCAGGCGGCCATTCGCGCCGGCGGCACCAGCCTGCGCGACTACGTCGACACCGAGGGTGATCCGGGCGCGTTTCGCCAGAAACTCTACGTCTATGAGCGCGACGGCCAACCCTGCCGCGTCTGCAAAACCCCGGTGCGCAAGATCACCCAGGGGCAGCGCTCGAGTTATTTCTGTCCGCAGTGCCAGACTTGAGCGCCCGAGCTTAAGAGCCGCAATGCATCGAGCCGCGCATCGCGTACTCAAGGCCGATCCGGTGATGGCCGCGCTGATCGAGGCGGCCGGACCCTGCCGGATCCGCTCGCGTGAAGCACAGGAGCCGTTCGAAGCGCTCGCGCGCGCCATCGCCCACCAGCAACTGCATGGCGTAGCCGCCGAGCGCATTCTCGGGCGCTTTGTGGCGCTGTTCGCAGCCGCGACATTTCCGCGGCCGCAGCAGGTCATCGATGCGGCCGACGAGCAGTTGCGCGCCGTGGGCTTTTCCTACGCCAAGATTGCCGCGCTCAAGGACCTGGCGCGCAAGACCCTCGAGGGCACGGTACCGCCGGCGGCCGAACTGGCGCTGCTCGGGGACCTGGAGATCATCGAACGGCTCAGCAGCGTCCGCGGCATCGGCCGCTGGACCGTCGAGATGATGCTGATGTTCCAGCTCGCGCGCCGCGACGTGCTGCCGGTCGATGACTTCGGCGTGCGAAACGGTTTTCGCCTCGCCTATGGACTCAAGGGCATGCCGACGCCTCGGGCGCTGGCCGAATTTGGTGAGCGATGGAAACCCTGGCGCAGCGTCGCCGCCTGGTATTTGTGGCGCGCCTGCGAACTCGCGCGCAATGGAAAACTCGCCGCCTGCGCGCTGCCGCCGCGTGTGACGCTGGTGAAGCGCAAGGCGGCCAAAAAGTCGAAGAAGGCACCGCGCAAGAAAGCCGGGCGTGCGGCGATGAAACGACCGAAGGGACGGCGCGCCGCCTGAGGCGCGCCGTCCGCTGGGCCGCTCATCCGCGGCTAGGCGAAGACCCCGTATTCCACCTGCAGGATCTCGCCCGAGTCGGTGCTGATCAGCAAGGCATCGCTGCCATCGCGCACCCACTCATAGCCGGCCGGCGGGACTTCGAGCGCGAACAGCCAGTAGTCCGCGATCAGGTACTGCGACGCCCAGTAGGCGCGCGGCAGGACTTCGCCATAGCCCCAGCGATGCGAACTCCATCCGGCCGGACGTCGATACGGTCCAATGTGATAGCTGCGTGCCGCCTGGAAATTGTGTTGATAGGCGCCGCGATCGACCGTGGCGGGACGCGCGTTCCAGCCTTTCGGTTCCTCGACACGTTGATAGCCCTTGGGACCCGGGTGCGCCTCCGGAGGATGCGCTGCGGCTCGGGGGGGCGGCGCGTGTCCGTGCTCCTCTTCAGCGACGACTCCGCCCGCTAACGCCAACGCAGCTGCGATACAGAGACTGATCTTGGCAGCGTGCACCATGGACTTTCTCCGATTGGAACAGGGAGCCGAATCATAGGGCGAGCTCAACACAGGCGCCACGCAGGCAAGTCCGACCTGCTGTCGGACAGCGCCGGATAAATTTTTGTTAATGCGGCGGTCGGAGGGCGGCGATGGGCAAGAAAAATGGGTTTAGTTGACTAGGACACCATCTCACCTGAGATGGTTGACTAGGACACTACTTTGAAAAATCACTAGGGCGTCAGCCCCTGCCGTTTGAATTCCTCGGCGATGCTCGCCCGCATCTCGATGGCCGCCCTCATATCGGCCTCGCCGGCCTCGTGCTGACCCTGGTGCAGTTCCGCCAATCCCAAGCCGAAGCGAGCCTGGGCCGCCTTGGGTTGCAACTCCAGCGCTGCCCGGTAATCGGAGATGGCTTTGTCGTACTTGCCCATCCGCAGCCACACCAACGCGCGGCCGTCAAGGTTGCGGGCAACTCGCTGCCCATTGCGCAGCGCACCGTTGCAATCCGAGAGCGCCCGATCGAGATTCGTCCCGAGCATGGCCAGCGCCCAGCAGCGCTCGGCCAGCGCGGCAGGCAGGCGGTCATCCCGGGGGTTGGCGGCCACCCAGCGATCCAGGCGGTACACCGCTTCGCTCAAGTGTCCGTAGCGTTCGTAGGCGCTGGCCATATTCAGGACCAGCGTGGCATCGTTGGGCGCCAGCGCTGTGACGCGTTCAAAATCCGCGCGCGCACCCTCCTGATCATGGCTCGACAGGCGCGCCGTCGCTCGGTCCATGAGCACGATGACATCGTCGGGCTTGCGCTTCACGGCTTCGTCGAAATCTGACGCGGCCCCGGCCGCATCGCCGCTCTCCCAACGCGCGATACCGCGCCGGTGATAGGTCTCGGCATCATCGGGAGCAAGCTCGATGGCACGGCCGAGATCGGCAATCGCACTGGCGAAATCCCCGCGCGCGCTCAGCGCCGCCGCGCGGCGTCGCAGGGCCGCGGCATCCAGCGTGGTGTCTGACGAGGGGGTGTCTGACGAGGAGGTGCCTGCGGATTCCGGGGCGGACGGACGCAGGTCGAAAACGTGGCCACCGTTATAGGTGATGAAGACGCGGCGCAAACTGGTCGCGATGTATATGCGGTGGGAGAGAAAGAAGTCCGCACCCAGCACCATGTCGGCACCTGCCGGCACTTCGACATCGGCGATGCGCAGGCGAGCATTGCGGATGAGCTCGCCATCGATATCCAGGGAGTCGAAATGCGTCAGCCAGGTCTCGAACGATTTGCCGTTGATGCCCTGCAGGACACCACCGGCCTGCACCTCGGGGCCGTCGAGTTTGACACCCGCACGCCGCGCAGCCTTGAAATCAAGCATGGAGCGCTCGGCACCGCTGTCGAGCAAGACGGCGATCTTGACGCCATTGAGCACCACCTCACTCACCAGCTGCGACTGCGCCGCCGTCATCGCGCGAAGCGGCACGATCGCGACCGGATCCTTGCCATGCCAGTAGGCGAGATTCGATTCCTTGCAGTCCTTGGTATGAAACAGGCGAATCGCGCCGCCGGCGAGATCGAATTCCGTGTCGGCCTGGCCGATGACATTTTGGCCGATGATGCCCATCAGTCCTTCCATGACGGAGTTTCCACCGACGAGAAAGTCCACCCGGTGGCCGCTTCCAAAGCCGTTGAGCGAGAGCTCTTTGATGGTCACCAGTCCGACCGGCGCTGCGCCGCTGGCGCCGCGCACCTCGATGCTTCCGGGCAGAGGTTGCGGGCGGAGCTTCAATCGCTCGGCCGTGCTCTGCGAGATCATGCTGAAGAACGCACCGGTGTCGGTGAGGAATTCCCCCTCGATGCCGTTGAGCGACCCTGTGACGACCGGGCGGAGTCCCTGCATTGTCACAGGCAATTCGGCATAGCGTGTTATCTGGCAGGCGGCCTGGGCCGCCGGCGCAGCCATACACATCGTGAAGCAGGCGGCGAAGCTGCAACCCACAATGCCGCGGTGGCGAATGCTCACTCGTGCACCGTCACGACACCCAGGTGTTGTCGAGCTTCGTGCAGCACGATGTGCGCATGCGGGACAGTTTAACGCCGGTGCTCGAGTGCCGTCGCGCTGGAGCGCTGCGCGCTCGGCCCCGGCCCGGGCCCGGGCCCGGCGCGGATGCTATCCTCGATGGATATGACCCGACGCATGTACACGTTGACCGGCATCACGCTGGTACTCATCGGGGCGGCCGCAGGCACGTTATTTTTGCCGGGCTGTCAGACCCCCGCTCCAACGCCGGCGCCGGCGGCGCCCGCATCATCGGCGGCACCCGCGCCGGTGGCCGGTGGGCCGCGCACCGCGATGGTGGTTGCGGCCAATCCGCTGGCGGCGAAGGCGGGACTTGCGATTTTGCGCAAAGGCGGCACGGCGGCCGATGCGGCCGTGGCCGTGCAGGCGGTGCTGGCGCTGGTAGAGCCCCAGAGCTCAAGCCTCAGCGGCGGCGCGTTCATCACGTATTTCGATGCGCGCAGTGGCGAAGTGCGCGCCTTCAATGGCCGCGAGACCGCGCCCGCGGGCGCGACGCCGGATATGTTCCTCGGCAGCGATGGCAAGCCGCTGCCGTTCTTCACCGCGGTGCTCAGCGGCCGCTCGACCGGCGTTCCCGGTGCACTCGCAGCGCTCGAACAGCTGCAGCATGAGCACGGCAAGCTGGCGTGGCGTGATCTGTTCGATGAGGCCGAACACCTCTCGGCCGATGGCTTTACCGTCAGTCCCCGCCTCGCGGGCATGATTGCCAGCCGCCTGCCGCAGGCCTCGGCACCCGATGCCGTGCGCTACTTCAGCAAGAGCGATGGCACTCGGCTGGTGGCCGGCGATCTGCTCAGAAACGCGTCCTACGCCTCGGTGATCCGGCGGCTCGCGCTCGAGGGCACGCGCGCTCTCTATTACGGACCAATCGCCGAAGACATCGTGCGGCGCGTTCACGAAGGCGAGTATCCGGGCTCGCTGTCACTCGAGGATATGGCGCGCTATCGACCCGTGGAGTCCGCCGCGCTCTGCCGTCCGTGGCAAGGCTACGTGGTCTGCGGGCCGCCTCCGCCGGCAGGCGCCGGCGGCGTCCTGCAGGCGCTGCTGATGCTCGAGCACACGGACATCGCACAGCGCAACGCGGCCGATCCGATCGCCTGGGTCGAAATGGGTGAAGCAGAACGCCTCATGTACGCCGACCGGGATCACTATGTCGGCGATCCGACTTTTGTGAAGGTGCCGCTGGGCGGATTGCTCGATGCGGGCTATGTGCAGGATCGTGCGTCATTGATCGGCGAGCGTATCGCCGCCAGGGCTCCGGGGCCGGGGACCCCGCCCGGAGCCGGTGCGGTCGGACCCGACCACACGGTTGAACCGGGAGGCACGACGCACTTCATCATCCTCGATGGATTCGGCAATGTCGTGTCGATGACGACCACGGTCGAGAGCGTGTTTGGTTCCGGCCGCATGGTTGACGGCTTCTTTCTCAATAACCAGCTCACCGATTTCAGCTTCGAACCGGTCGATGAGACGGGCCATCCCGCCGCCAACGCCGTGGCGCCGGGCAAGCGGCCGCGCTCGGCGATGTCGCCGATGGTGGTGCTCAATGGACAGGGGCATTTCGTCGCCGCCGCGGGATCGGCCGGCGGGCCGGCCATCATCGCCTATGTACTCAAAACCCTGATCGCATCGCTGGACTGGAACATGTCCATGCGTGATGCGGTGGCGCTGCCGAACCTGATTGCGCACGGCGCACGCTTCACGGGCGAGACGGATAAATTCGGGCCAGCACTGGTCGAGGGCATGAAGCTGCGCGGCCTTGACGTGCAGCCGGTGCAGTACGAGGAGTCGGGTCTGACGGGACTTCGGGTGCTGTCCGATGGCACGCTCGACGGCGGTGCCGATCCGCGCCGCGAGGGCATTGCGGTCGGCTACTGAGTTGAGCCGCGGTTCAGCGCGGCGGCTTGCCGGCGAGCTGCTGTTTGAAGGCTTCCTGTACCAGCGGGTGCACGAAGCTGCTGATGTCGCCGCCGAGGGTTGCGATCTCGCGCACCAGGGTCGATGAAATGAAGGTGAATTTTTCCTTCGGCACCATGAACACGGTTTCGATGTCCGGCTGCAGATGCCGGCCCATGTTGGCGAGCTGAAACTCGAACTCGAAGTCCGACACCGCGCGCAGTCCGCGCACCACCACCGATATGTCGCGCTCGCGAGCGAAGTGCACCGTGAGGCCGCTGTAGCCGACCACTTCGACGTTGTTCAGATCCGCGAGCACGCCCTTGGCGAGTGCCACGCGCTGCTCAATCGGAAAGGCCGGCGTCTTGTTGGGGTTGGCGGCGATCGCGAGCACCACGTGCTCGAAGATGCTGGCTGCGCGACGCACGATATCTTCGTGCCCACGCGTGATCGGATCGAAGGTACCCGGGTAGACGGCCCTGGTTTTCATGCTGTGGTCTCGCTCCCCGCCATATCGTCCGGCGTCGTAGCGGCGCCGGCACCGAACAGATGATACCCGACCTCGCCCGCGTGCCCTGAACGCAGTTCCTGCCAGGCCGCCGGCAGCGCCGGCAGCGCTTCGCGCCGGGCGTGTTCAACATAAATACGGGCACCCGCCGTCAGCCAGCCCGCCTCCAGCCGCCGCGCGCACGCGGCCAGTGCGGATGAGCCGTAAGGCGGATCGAGGAACACGACATCGAAGGGCCGGGCCGGCGGCTTGCCCGCCAGGAAGCCCTGCGCGTCGCCGCACAGCACGTGGCCGCTGCTGGCCTGCCATTCGACGAGTAGCTTTTCAATGGCCTTGGTGGCGGTGCGCTCCTGCTCGATGAAGGTCACCTCGGCTGCTCCCCGCGACAGCGCCTCCAGCCCGAGCGCGCCGGAGCCCGCGAACAGATCCAGGCAGCGCGCGCCCTCGATGCGTGTTTGCAGCCAGTTGAACAGCGTTTCGCGCACGCGGTCCGGTGTCGGGCGGATGTCGATCGGCGGAAAGCGGAATTTCCGGCCGCGCCACTGCCCGGCGATGATGCGCAGCGTTCGCTCAGCGGTTCTCATGCGACAATCCTGCCATGTCCGCAGATGAAGAGCAGTCCGATGAGCCGCGCGGCTTCCTGGCGCGCCTGCGGGCGCGCCTCAATCGCGGCGGCGCATCGATCGCGAAGGATCTGCGCAGCCTGTTCCGCGGCCGCAAGATCGATGCGGCGGTGCTCGAGGATCTGGAGTCGCGGCTACTGACGGCCGATGTCGGCGTCGAGGCCACCAATGAGATCCTGGGGGATCTGAATCGCCGCGTGGCGCGCCACGAACTGGATGATGTCGAAGCGTTGCTTGGCGCCCTGAAGGCGCGGCTGGTGGAGCTGCTCAAGCCCTGCGAGCAGCCGCTTAAAATCGCGCGCGGCACGAAGCCCTACATCGTGCTCGTCATCGGCGTCAACGGCTCGGGCAAGACCACGAGCATCGGCAAACTGGCGCGCCAGCTGCGTATGCAGGGATTAAGCGTATTGCTGGCAGCTGGGGATACCTTTCGCGCGGCCGCAGTCGAACAGCTCAAAATCTGGGCCGATCGCACCGGCGCGGCCTTTAGTGCGCAGCAGACCGGGGCCGATCCCGGAGCCGTGATCTTCGATGCGCTGCAGTCGGCCCAATCGCGCCACATCGATGTGGTGCTGGCCGACACGGCCGGGCGGCTGCACAGCCAGACCCATCTAATGGACGAGCTTCGCAAGGTCAAGCGCGTCATCCAGCGGCTGGACGCCGAGGCGCCGCAGGAAGTGCTGCTGGTGCTCGATGCCAACCAGGGCCAGAACGCGCTGGCGCAGGCGCAACAGTTCCACGCCGCATTGGGCGTCACCGGCCTGGTGCTCACCAAGCTCGATGGCAGTGCGCGCGGCGGCATCGTGGTCGCCATCGCGCGGGCGCTGAAGCTTCCGATCCGATTCATCGGCGTCGGCGAAAAACCCGAGGACTTCGGCCCCTTCGATGCGCAGGCCTTTGCCAATGCGCTGGTCGATGGCGCGGTCCAGCCCACGGATGCGGTCACGTGATCCGCTTCGATCGCGTCCACAAGCGCTACCCCAATGGCCGCGAAGCACTGTCGGAGTTGAGCTTCGAAATCGCCGACGGCGAGATGGCCTTCCTGACGGGGCGCTCGGGCGCCGGCAAGAGCAGCGTGCTGAAACTGATCGCGCTGCTCGAACGGCCCACGCGCGGGCAACTGATCGTCAACGGCGAGAGCACCGGGCGGCTGCCGATGCGCCGCGTGGCGCTGTTCCGGCGTCAGCTGGGCATCGTGTTCCAGGATCATCGGCTGCTGATGGATCGCCCAGTGTTCGACAACGTGGCGCTGCCGCTGATCGTGGCCGACATCTCTTTCAAGGAAATCGACCGGCGCGTGCGCGCGGCGCTCGACCAGGTGGGGCTGCTGGGCAAGGAACGCGTGGCGCCGCTGGAACTGTCGGTGGGCGAGCAGCAACGCGTCGGGATTGCGCGCGCCATCGTCAGCAAACCGCCGCTGCTGGTGGCCGATGAACCCACCGGCAACCTCGATGTCACGCTGGCGGCCGAGGTTATGGAACTGTTCCGTCGCTTCAACGAAGTCGGCGTCACGGTCGTCATCGCCACGCATGACCGTCGCCTGGTGCAGGCCGCGGGCCGGCGCGAGATCATGCTCGAGAACGGCCGCGTGCAGCTCGACAGCGGCGCGACGATGGAATCGACGACCGCGTTGGATGTGGCGGCGCTGGGGCCTATCACCACCGACGGCCCTCCGCCTGAGATCGGCTGATGTCGAGCCTCTCCAACTGGAGCGCCCGGCACGGGCACGCGATGGTCTCCTCCATGGGGCATATGTCGCGCCATGGCTTTGCCACCGTGCTGGCGATCGGGGTCATGGCGCTGGCATTGGCGCTGCCGCTGGGACTGGAAGTGCTGGTGCGCAATGTCCGCGGCGCCACCGGCGATTTCTCCGATGCCGTGGGCATGCAGGTGTATCTCAAGACGCAGGTCAGCGAACAGACCGCGCGCCAGCTGGCGCAGAACCTGCGCGGACACGCAGGCGTTGCCGAGGTCACCCTGATCACGGCCGCGCAGGGGCTCGAGGAATTCCGCGCGCAGTCCGGCTTCGGCGCCGCGCTCGATGCGCTGACCGACAACCCGCTGCCGCCCGTGCTGATCGTGCGTCCCACGGCCGATGCGGCTTCACCCGATCAGCTCGAGACGCTGCGCCAGGCCGTCATGGCCTGGCCCGAGGTCGACGCGGTGCAGCTGGATCGCGACTGGTTGCGGCGCTTCGGCGCGTTGCTGGATCTGCTGCGGCGGATTCTGTGGATCAGCGCGGGGCTTTTGAGCGCCGGTGTGATCATGGTGGTCGGCAACACCATCCGGCTCGAAATCCGCAGCCGCGGCGCCGAGATAGAAATCACGCAGCTGGTAGGCGGCAGCCGTGCCTTCGTGCGCCGGCCCTTTCTGTACGCGGGCGTGCTCTATGGCCTGGCCGCGGGCGCGCTGGCATGGGGCATCGTCGCAGGCGCTACGCGCGCATTGGCGCCGGACGCGGCCAGGCTCGCCGCCGCGTACGGTCAGTCCTACTCGCTGGCCGGGCCCACGGTGGATGAGCTGGGGTTGCTGCTGCTCGGCGGCCTGGTGCTCGGCTGGATCGGCGCTGCGCTGGCGAGCGGCTATGAAATCGCGCGCAGCGCGCCGGGAAGTGCCTGACCGATTCGCATTAGAATCCGCGGCGTTTCGTGCCCAATATCTTCCCGGCGGAGCTCCCAGATTATGCCAAGGCTAGCCAGCGTGTCCGGCATACGGCGGGGGCTCCGAGCGCCATCGATTTGCCCGTCGTAAGTGATTGAGCCGGATGGCTTTATCCGATACCAAAAGGGGGTTAGCACTCGCCTTTAAAGAGTGCTAATATCGCTCTCAAGGTACTCATGGGGAGTACCCTTAGGAGGTACCGGAAATGAATGCACAGACAGCACTGATCGCCGCACAGGCGGGCTTGGGTCTGGCCGGTCCCATTGGCAGTTTCGATGCTTACCTGGAACGGGTGAGCCGCATTCCCGTGCTCGACCGGGAGCAGGAACAGAAACTCGCGCAGCGCTTTCGCCGGGACAACGATCTGGATGCCGCGCGCGAACTCGTATTATCGCACCTGCGCTTCGTGGTGCACATTGCCCGCGGCTACGCCGGCTATGGCCTGCCGATGAATGACCTGGTGCAGGAAGGCAATATCGGTCTCATGAAGGCCGTCAAGCGCTTCGACCCCAGCGTGGGCGTGCGCCTGGTGTCGTTCGCGGTGCATTGGATCCGCGCCGAGATTCACGAATACGTGCTGCGCAACTGGCGCCTGGTCAAGGTGGCGACCACCAAGGCCCAGCGCAAGCTGTTCTTCAACCTGCGCCGCCTGAAGCCGAATCTCAGCTGGCTCAGCGCCGAAGAAACCCGCGCGGTGGCCAAGGACCTGGGCGTGACCCCGGCGGAAGTCACCGAGATGGAACGGCGCCTCTCGGCGCGCGATCTGTCATTCGACATCGCACCCGACGGGGACGAGGAAGAAGGCTACGGCCCGGCTTCCTACCTGCCCGCGGCCGATGCGGATCCGGCCGAGCAGGTCGAGGCGGAAGAGTGGAGTGCTTCATCGTCGCAGAATCTCTTCGCGGCCATGGAGCGGCTCGATGATCGCAGTCGCGCCATCCTGCAGCGGCGCTGGATGAACGATGACAAGGCCACGCTGCACGAGCTGGCGGCGGAATTCGGGGTATCGGCGGAGCGTATCCGCCAGATCGAAGCCGGAGCGATGAGCAAGCTCCGCGGCCTGCTGCCCACCGCAGCCTGAAACCGGCGCTGCCCGCGCGTCAGGGAAATCCTGGCTCGGGCAGCCCGAACACCACTTCCACGCGGCGATTCTGGTCACGCCCCTCGGGCGTGTCATCGCCGGCCAGCTCCGCGCTCGAACCCTGTCCGCCACAGGCTACCCGCGCGGCCCGGACCGATGCGGCGTGCAGTGAGGCCAGCAGCGAGAGCGCGCGCTGCTGCGTGAAACCACGGTTGGCTTCCTGGCCGCCGATGCTGTCCGTATAAACATTGATCTGGGCTGCGAGCCGGTAACGCCGGCGGAGCACGTCCGAAACCGCGGCCCAGGGCAATGCGGCAGCGCCGGTTGCCATCAGCTGCGCATTGTCCGGGTCGAACAGTTCCCGCGCCGGAATTCGCAACGTCAGACGGTCATCCTCGCGAAGCATGACGATCTGATTGCCCACCGGCAGCGCTTCGAGCCGGCGGCGCAGCAGCGTCTCGGCCGAGTCGAGCTCGCGTTTGACCGCAGCCTGCTTTGCCCGCTCCGTGGGTGCCGCATACGCCGTCTGCACGGCAATGCTGCCGGTGATGACAGCGGCCGCGATCCCCAGCCAGGCGAGCAAACCCGCGTTGTTGCGCATGCCCGGGATTCTAGGCGCCAGACGCCACAAAGGGTCGATTCGACATATTCCGGGTACCCGGTTTTGCCCGGGGACCGTCTGATCGACACCACAGATCCGGCAATTCGAACTGAGACTTTCGTCGCATAATGGCGACGGATGCGTATCAATCCATTGATCCGTTATAGTTTTGTCCGCTTGGAGGCGATATAGTCGCTGGGCATTGTCGCAATGCGAAAGATTGCGGCAAAAATCGGACAACCGAGTCCACTGCAGATTTCGACTGAAAGAAACTCGGGCTGTCCGGATGGACACAGACTGCGGCGAGGCACCCATTGTGGCCAGCCGCGAGTGGTCAGCGGCGCGAACTGACGCGCACGTCCCGCACTTTCGGGACGGGCCTTTTAAGGCCGGATGCTCAGGTCTGCAAATTTGATGTCCATCCGAGACAGACCTGTGTCGACTTGAGAGCCTGAAACCCCGCTATGCGGGGTTTTTTTTGGTCAGTGGGTATCACTACGCCAATGACTCATGCGCATATACTATGCGCATCAAGGATGTAGGTCGGTCCTCGTCATGAGCTCAAAAAAAGCAGTTAACGTTTCCGTTCGGACAGAGCTTCTGGATGCAGCGCGAGTCGAAGACATCAACCTGTCGGCAACTCTGGAGGCGGCGCTGGCGGATCAGCTTCGCATTCGACGACGTGACAGATGGCGGAGTGAGAACGCAGCGGCCATTGAGGCCTATAACCGCGATGTCGATCAGAACGGCTCATTTGGCGATCGCGCGCGCAGCTTCTGATGCCGCAGTTTGCTGTCTACAAAAATCGCAACGAGACCACACGGGGACGGTTCCCTCTGCTGTTGGACGTACAATCCGATCTTTTGGAGCCACTCAATACGCGCGTGGTTGTTCCCCTGAGCCTCGCGGCTGCGGCAAAAACACGCGCGATGGAAGCGCTCACGCCGAAACTTGGCGTAGCCGGCAAGGAATACGTCATGGTTACGCCGCAGTTGGCCGGCATCTCCAGGCGAGAACTCGGAGCCATCGTCGATACGCTCTCGAGTGAGCGCGCCAAGATCATCAGCGCGCTTGATCTCTTGATCACGGGGATCTAGACCACTCGCACGCCTTCGGGGGGTGGATCCGTCCTACACTGTTTTGAGAGAGTCTCCTACGGCATGCGGTTGCCTGCTGCACAACGATTAGCGACGCCGCCGATGCCGTAACTCGAGATAAATCAATAAATAACTGGAGAACAAGCGTGCCTCAGCAAGTGCCCACCCTGAGTCTTGAAGTTGCGCGTCAATTAATGGACCACGACCAGAAAGTCGCCGACGCTGCCGTGGAGGCGTTTAAAAGGAGTCACTGATCGTGGCACCGCTACCAGCGTACTGCGGAGCGCCGCCTTTTCCCGGCGAACTGCTGCACCGATTCAATCTCGATCCGAAACTGATCGCCTTACTGGCGTTGCTCACGCTGTCACACTACGTACTGGCACACGGAAGGAAGGCCAAGACCTACGCCCTGAGCGGTTGGCTGGTGGCCGCCGCCGCATTCGTTTCACCGCTGTGTGCACTGTCCGTGTCGCTGTTCTCCGCACGCATCGCGCAGCACATGATCCTGCTGCTGGTGGCCGCGCCGCTGATTGCACTGGCGTGGCCCAAGCCTTTCAGCCGGCACGGCGCCTGGACGGCCTGGGTGGCGGCCGCGGCTTTCTTTGTTGCGCTGTGGTTCTGGCACATGCCTGCGCCGTATGACGCCACCTTTGCATCATCGCTGATCTATTGGACCATGCATGTAACGTTGTTCGGAAGCGGCATCGCGCTGTGGCGCGAGCTGCTGCACTATCATCGCTCGCACACGGGCGAGATTCTGCTGGTCAGCACGCTGAGTTCGATGCAGATGGGACTGCTCGGCGCGGTCTTCACGCTGGCCGCCAGGCCGTTGTTCCTGGCACATCTGTCAACCAGCGCCGTGTGGGGCTACACGCCGCTCCAGGACCAGCAGCTCGGCGGCATCCTGATGTGGGTGCCTGGCATCATCCTCTTTCTATGGGTTGGACTTCGCGCCATCCAGAGACTCTGGACCAACCTCGAGCAGATTAATCCGGCATGAGCGCGACGCCGCTCAACTACCTGGTATCCGCTGGCCGGCGCGCCGACGTCGTTTTGCCGCTGACGTGGCTGACACTTCTCATATCGATCATCGTCTGCATCGTCATCGCCGCGCTGCTCTGGATCGCGGTGCGCCGCGCACGCAGCAGTGGGGGCGCGGCCGAAACTCGCGCGGCACCCGTCGCCCGCGGCGGCGATGGTATCCGCTGGATCAAGGTCGGGCTGATGATCTCGGCAGTGCCGCTGCTGGTAACTTTCGTCTGGACAATGGTGGCACTGGCATCCGTCGCCGGTCCGCCGCGCAATCCGGCGCTGACGCTGGATGTGACGGCGCACCAGTGGTGGTGGGAAGTCAAATACGACTCGTCGGAGCCATCGCAGGAATTCTTCACCGCCAATGAGATTCACATCCCGGTCGGCGTGCCGGTGCTGGTGCGGTTGCACGGCGATGATGTCATCCACAGCTTCTGGGTACCCAAGCTTACCGGCAAGACCGACACGATTCCGGGACAAACGAACTTAAGCTGGTTGCAGGCATCTCAACCCGGTCGCTACCAGGGCCAGTGCACCGAATACTGCGGCCTGCAGCACGCACGCATGGCGTTCGAGGTCGTGGCCGAAGACAAGGCCGATTTTGAGCGCTGGCGCGCGCACCAGCTCGAACCCGCCGGCGCACCGACCAGCACGGAACAGAAGCAGGGCATGGAGCTGGTGCAGTATCGCTGCGGACTGTGCCATAAAGTTCGCGGGACCAGCGCCGGGGCCATCAGCGCCCCCGACCTGACTCACCTGATGAGTCGCCGGATGCTCGCGGCCGGCACGATCCCAAATGATGCGGGCAACCTCGTGGCGTGGATTCAGAGTCCGCAGGGCATCAAGCCCGGCTCTCTGATGCCCGATCAATACTTGTCCGCCGAGCAGCTGGTCGATTTGCGCGCTTACCTGGAGACCCTGCAGTGAATGCCGCGAATGTACGCACGCCTGCAGTCGGCATTGACTCGGTTGCGCAACAGGCGCGGCTGGTGGGTTTGTGGGACACGGCCCCTGGACTCAAAGGTTTCCTGACGACGGTGGATCATAAGCAGATCGGCATCCGCTACATCGTGACGGCCTTCATCTTCCTCGCCCTCGGCGGCATCGAAGCGCTGGTGATGCGCCTGCAGCTGGCGGGCCCGAACCTGTCGCTACTGACGCCCGATCAATACAACCAGCTGTTCTCGACGCACGGCATGACGATGATCTTTCTCTATGCCTCGCCGATTCTCTCGGGCTTCTCGAACTATCTTTGGCCGCTGCTGCTGGGCAGCCGTGACATGGCATTTCCCAGGCTGAACGCGTTGAGCTACTGGATCTATCTGGCAGCCGGCATTTTTCTGTACGCCGGATTTCTGACCGGCAACGGCCCCAACGATGGCTGGTTCAACTACGTGCCGTTGGCCTCGCGTGCTTATAACCCCGGACTGAACGAAGACTTTTATTCCCTTGGGATGGTTTTCCTGGGGATCTCGACGACGGTGGGCGCTGCCAACTTCATCGTGACCGCGATGCGGATGCGTGCGCCCGGCATGTCGCTCAACCGCATGCCCATTCTGATCTGGGGCACGCTCACCGCCAGTGTTGCTAATCTGATCGTGGTGCCGGCGGTAAGCCTGGCGTTCCTGATGCTGTGGATGGACCGGCAGTTCGGCACGCATTTCTTCGACCCCGCGGGCGGTGGCCAGCCACTGCTATGGCAGCACCTGTTCTGGATCTTCGGACATCCCTGGGTATACGCCATCGTGCTACCCGCGATGGGCATGGTGTCCGACGGCTTGCCGGTGTTCTGCCGCCGCCCCGTCGTCGGCTATTCGGTACTGGCGCTGTCGACTGTCGCCACGATGATCCTGGGGTTTGGCGTCTGGGTGCATCACATGTTCGCGACCGGATTGCCGGGGCTTGGATTGTCATTCTTTTCGGGTGCATCGATTGCGATCACGATTCCTTCGGCGGTGGCCGTGTTCGCCTGGCTTGCCACCATCTGGCTGGGGCGCCCGGTCATCACGACGGCCTTCCTGTTTTTCTCCTCGATGATCCTGCTGTTCGTGATCGGCGGCGTATCAGGCTTCATGACCGCCAGCGTGCCGGTGGACTGGCAGCTCACGGACACTTACTTCGTTGTCGCGCATATTCATTACGTACTGGTCGGCATCAACGTGTTCCCGGTCGTGGGGGCGGTCTATTTCTGGTTCCCCAAGATGACCGGAAAGCTGCTCGATGAGCGGCTGGGCCGCTGGAATTTCTGGACCATGTTCATCGGTTTCAATCTGGCTTTCCTGCCCATGCATTTGACGGGACTACTCGGCATGCCTCGTCGCGTCTATACCTACGCCGACGGCATGGGCTGGGACACGCTCAACCTGATCACCTCCGTGGGCAGCTTCATTCTCGCCATCGGCGTACTGCTGCTGTTCATCAATGTCATCAGAAGTCTGAAAGTCGGGGCGACCGCTGGAGACAATCCCTGGGATGCGCCCACCCTCGAATGGAGCGTGCCCTCGCCGCCGCCCTCCTACAACTTTGCCGTCATTCCCACCGTCGCCTCGCGCCATCCGCTGTGGGAGGACCGGCTGCAGGAACAGGGCGAGGGCAAATCCTCGCTCACCCGCGGCATGCTGCTGGTGGAAGGCAAGGAGACCATCGGTACCTCCGCGCTCGATGCCGCTCCGGACATGATTTTTGAAATGCCCGAGGACACGTTCGCGCCGCTGTTGCTCACGATCGCACTGTCGGTGGTTTTCGTCGGGCTGCTGCTCAAGAGCTGGATCGCGGTGACGGCAGGCTGTTTGCTCATCGGGCTCGGCCTGCTTGCCTGGATGTGGCCGCGCCGGCAGTTAAGAGAGCGCGAACCCACACCAGGCGATGCCGCCACGGAGAGTTCGCATGGCTGAGGTGGCATTGGCCGAACCGCGGGATCTTCCGGTCGGCCCCACGGGGCGGCGCGGGCTTGGCTCCTGGGGTGTCGCCACATTGATTGCGAGCGAAGCGGCGCTCTTCAGCTACCTGCTGTTCGCCTATTACTACACCGGAGCGATCGCAAGTCCCGGATGGCTGCTCGAGCCCAATCCCTCGCTCAAGCTGGCGCTGCCCAACACCATCCTGCTGCTGGCCTCGAGCCTCGCGGCGTGGTGGGGCGAGCGCGGCATCCTGACTTCCCGCCGTACCCAGGCGCTGCTGGGGTTTGCCGCCGCATTCATCATGGGGGCGGTGTTTTCGCTGGTCCAGCTCCAGGAGTGGCACTCCAAGCCCTACAGCATCGGCGATAACAGCTACGCCTCACTGTACTTTGTGACCACGGGCATTCACATGGCGCATGTGCTGGTCGGGCTGCTGGTGCTGTCGGCGCTCTTCATCTGGACGGTGCTCGACTACTTCAGTCCGCGACGGCGCCTGACGGTGACTGCGGGCGTGTTCTACTGGCACTTCGTCGATCTGATCTGGCTGTTCGTGTTCACGACCTACTACCTGACTCCCTACCTGGGATTTGCGAAATGACGCAGCACACGGCCCTGAGTCAGCACCCGGCACCATTGAGGCGCCAGGTATCGCGCGCCGAGGCGATCTTCGGCATCTTCGGCGGACCGCTCGCCTGGTTCATTCAATTGTGTGCCGGCTACGCGCTGGCCACCTGGCCGTGCTTTCCTCAGGACCATCGCAGGCTGCTGCCGCAGAGCGGCTACGCCTGGAGTTTTCCCCTGATGGTCGCGTTGCTGATTGCGGGTGTGCTGGTGGCGCTGGTGGCCTGCCTCGTTTCGTGGCGCGCGTACGCGCGCACTCGCGATGAAGCCGGCGGCGATCATCGGCATCTTATAGAGGTAGGCGCCGGCCGCACGCGCTTCCTGGCGCTCTGGGGGATGCTGCTCGGCGCAGGCTTCGCCGTTGCAACCAGCCTGACCGCCGTAGCCTTTCTGCTGGTGCCGCGATGCGACGGCTAAATCACTACACATGGAAACCGCACCGATGAGATCCCTCGCTGCCACCCTGCTTCTATCGTCGGTTTCGCTCGCGTTGCGAGCGCAGACCGTACCCGCACCGGTGCCCGACAACGGCGTCTTCACGCTCAAGGAGATTGGACACGCCATAGCCGATCCAACACCGCAGGCCGGCCGCACCATGCCCAGCGTCGCGAACGCACCGCCCGATGACGGTCAGTGGACCATGCCGTCGAAGAACTACGCCTCCACCCGATTTTCGTCCCAGAGTGAAATTACCCCCCAGAACGCCAAGGACCTGAAGGTCGATTTCACGTTTTCGCTGGCTGTGAACAAAGGCCAGGAGGCCGCCCCGATCATCGCGGACAACACGCTGTTCGTGGTGACCGCGTACCCGAACTACGTCTACGCGCTGGATCTGACAAAGCCCGGCGCGCCGTTGAAATGGATATTCGCCCCCAAGCCGGCACCTGCCAGCCAGGGACTGGCCTGCTGCGATGTGGTCAATCGTGGCGGCTCCTACGACAAGGGCAAATTCATCTTCGACACTCTTGATGGGCAGGTCATTGCGCTCGATGCGAAAACCGGCACGGCACTCTGGCGCGTTCGCCTGCTCAACTTGAGCGAAGGCGAGACGATGACCATGGCACCGACCGTCGCCAACGGGCGTGTCTATGTCGGCAACTCCGGCGGCGAGATGGGAGTGCGCGGCTGGATCAGCGCGCTCGATGAGGACAACGGCAAACTGGTGTGGAAGGCATTCAACACCGGACCGGACAAGGACGTCCTGATCGGCGCGGATTTCAAGCCGTTCTACGATTCCGAGCGCGGAGCGGATTTAGGCGTCAAATCATGGCCGCCTGAGGCGTGGAAGATCGGCGGCGGCAGTGTCTGGGGCTGGGTCACCTACGATGCCGAACTCAATACGCTCTATCACGGCACCGGCAACCCCGGCCCGTGGAATGCCGCTCAGCGACCTGGCGATAATAAGTGGACGGCGGGCATCTTTGCGCGCGACCCGGCCACGGGCGCGGCGCATTGGTTCTACCAGACCTCGCCCCACGATGAGCACGACTATGACGGCATCAACGAGCAGATTCTGCTCGACATGCCGTTCCAGGGCACGATGCGGAAGGTGCTGATTCACTTCGACCGCAACGGCTTCCTCTATGTCATCGATCGCAAGAGCGGCCAGGTGCTGTCGGCCGATCCGTTTGGTCCGACCAACTGGGCCCGCGGTATCGATTTGACAACGGGGCAGCCGATCGTCAATCCGGAGAAATCCACCCGGCAGGGCGAAGACGTCCGCGACATCTGCCCGACGGCGTCGGGAGCTAAAGACTGGAATCCCAGCAGCTTTTCTCCCGATACCGGCCTGCTCTACATCCCGCACGAAAACATGTGCATGGACAAAATGGACGTCAAGGTGAACTACATCGCCGGCACCCCGTATGTCGGCGCCGAAGTTCACATGAAGCCCGGACCCGGCGGCAATCGCGGCGAACTGACCGCGTGGGATCCGGTGGGGCGACGTCCGGTGTGGGGGATCAAAGAGAACTTCCCCATCTGGTCGGGAACCGTGGTGACCGCCGGCGGCCTGGTCTTCTACGGCACCATGGATGGCTGGTTCAAGGCGGTCGATGCGCACACAGGAGCGCTCGCATGGCGATTCAAGGTCGATAGCGGGATCATCAGTCAGCCAGTCAGCTATCGCGGGCCCGACGGACATCAATATATCGCAGTGCTCTCCGGGGTCGGCGGCTGGTCGGGTGCTGTCGTTTCCGGCCCGGTGGATCCGCGCGACGGCACGGCCGCGCTCGGGATGGTCAATGTCATGTCGGATCTGCCCAAGTACACCACCGCCGGAGGGACGTTGTATGTGTTCTCGCTTCCTCATTGAAACCGCGGTGATCTCGGTACTGGCCCTGAGCGGCTGCGGCAAGGGCGCGGACTCGACCACTTCATCGCAGAGCCTGGCTACGGCTCGAGACTCCACAGCGGATGTCATCGACTCGGCGCTCGATCCGGGAGTCGACCACAGCCTGGTCACTTCCAATCCACACGCGGCGACCCTGCTCGAGAATCCGGAGGCCGTGCAGACCGGCATGCGATTGTTCGCCCAATACAACTGCAACGGTTGCCACTCGAACGGTGGCGGCGGCATGGGACCTGATCTGATGGACGACGAATGGATCTATGGCGGCCGGCTCGAACAGATTCATCAGACCATCGTGCAGGGTCGACCCAACGGAATGCCTTCCTGGGGCGGCAAGATCCCCGACGAGCAGATCTGGCAGATCACCGCCTACGTACGGTCGATGTCTCTGCCGGCGACTCTTGCGGCTCAGAACGGTCCCACACCCTCCCAGAGACCTGCGCCGCTGCCGCGCGATGTCGACCAGGATGCCGGCTGGGCAGCGCCCGAAGACGCCACCAATCACTACACCACGACGACCAAGGGCCCGTGACACGGGTGTGGCCGCCGCTGGCCCTGTCGGCATTGCTACTGTCGTCGCCGCTGTTCGCAGGCCAGCGCCTGAACGAGCGGCTGGTGGTGTGCGCCGATCCGGACAACATGCCGTTCTCCAACCGCGCCGGAGACGGATTCGAGAACAAGCTCGCGCAATTGATCGCGCATGACTTGCATGCGCAGCTCGAATATTACTGGTGGCCGCAGGTTCGCGGCTTCGTGCGCAAGACGCTCGATGACGATAAGTGCGATCTCTGGCCCGGCGTCGCCACGCGCCTGGATTCCCTGCTCACGACACGTCCCTACTATGAATCGACCTATGTGTTCGTCACGCGGTCGGATCGGGGCCTGTCACACCTCACGCTGGATGATCCGCGACTCGCTACACTCTCCATCGGCGTGCAGATGATCGGGAACGATGCGATGAATACACCCCCGGCGCATGCGCTGGCCCGGCGCGGCTTGGTCAACAACATTCACGGCTATATGATCTATGCGCGCGACGAGCGAGTGGGACCGCCGATCCTGGCAGCCGTGGCAGCCGGGCAGATCGATGTGGCGCTGGTGTGGGGCCCGACCGCCGGCTACTTTGCCCACCGATCATACATACCGCTGCGCATCGACCCCGTGGTGCCCGGCATCGATGCAGACCAGTGGCCGATGTCTTTCTCCATCTCCGTGGGCGTACGTCGAGGTGACACCGCGTTGCGCGACAAGGTCGAGGCCGTCCTCGAGCAGGAAAAGCCTCGCCTCGATGCGCTGCTGCGCGGTTACCACGTTCCCTTTGCTCCGATCAGCGCTCCCGTGGCCACGCCGGCGCCGTAGCGCCGATCCAGCGTGCCGGCACGTATACGAACCAGCGCCGGAATACTGCTCCATCGCACGCGGTCCGCGGCGCTCGAAGTATTCCTGGTGCACCCGGGTGGTCCCTATTGGGCGGGCAAGGATGACGGCGCGTGGAGTATTCCGAAGGGTGAAATCGAGGACTCCGAGGACGCACTTGCAGCCGCACAGCGGGAGTTCTGCGAAGAAACCGGCAGCGAGGTGACAAGTCCATTCCAGGCGCTGACACCGGTCAAAACGCGCGGCGGCAAGTGGATTCGGGCGTGGGCAGCCAGCGGTGAGCTGGACCCCTCGATGTTAAAGAGCAATCTCTTTTCGATGGAGTGGCCGCCCCGATCGGGACGAATGCAGTCCTTCCCCGAAGTCGATCGAGGCGCCTGGTTCGCGCTCGATGCAGCGCGGGTCAAAATAAGCGCGGGTCAATTGCCTCTGCTGGAAGAGCTCGCAACGCTGGTTGCGAGAGAGGGCGCGCCCTGAACGCTAAGCAGCGCCGGCGGCGCGCTGACGCTGTTTCAGATCGTTGGCCAGGGCGATCATGCCGGCCGGCAGCGTCGGCAGCAGGAATACATTGGCCGCCGCGCCGATGATCTGCACCAGGGTCTGTCCCGCGGCGTCTGCCCCGGCGACCAGTTGAACCACGCCCGCCACGAAACCCGCAAACATCGAAAACGCGAGCGCGATGAGCATGACCACTGCCAGTACGGTGGACGCATGCCACCAATTGCCGCGAATGAGCTTGCGGCTGGCATCGAGTGATCCAATGGCGCCCGCATCGTCCACGTACATCGCGATGGGCCACAGGCTCAGGATGCCCGAGAAATAGATGCCCGGCACGATCAGCAGGCAGCCGACGAGGATCAGTACCATCGACACAACCGCCGCGACAACGCAGCGTCCGAGACGCACGAAGCCGACACCGAGGGCCTGCATCACCGAGGGACCCGGTGCGCCGTTGGAGACCGCGTTCTGCGTCACGATGAGCGCGCCAAACAGCGCCAGCAACAGCACGATCTGCAACAGATTGAGCGCCATGACGGGCGGTTCCTGGTAGACGCGAACCAGCGCTTCCAGGCTGGTCAGCGGCAAGCCCTCGCGATGGGCCAATTCGATGACCATCAAATCGAAGGCGGTGGACACCATGGCACCGAGCACGCCGATCGGAGCGCAGCGGCGGAACGATTCGCGATACAACTTGATCGCATCGTCAATGACCCCGCCGACCGGACGTGGCGCACCGGGCTTTTCGTACATGTATGGTGACTGCTCAAGCGGAAGTGGCTGATATGCGACACTATAACGCGCAATGGTGACCGCCGTACGCGACACAGCGCCGCTGAGTGAGTCACACTGGGCCTCGTGAACGACGAACTGCTTCACATCACGGGCTTGACGGGCGTCGAGCTCAATCTAGTGGTCGCGGGGCCGGGCAGCCGCAGCTACGCTTTCATCATTGATTGGCATATCCGGGTGCTGCTGAGCCTCGCGTGGATGTTGAGCGTATGGCTGCTGCTGAGGGTGCTGAAGATCCCCGCGATAACTTCGCTCATCGGCTGGCCGGCGCTGGCGATCTACCTGCTCTATCACCCGGTGCTCGAGATACTCATGCAGGGTCGAACGCCCGGGAAGCGCACCGCCGGTGTGCGGCTGGTCACCCGGCGCGGCGGACAGCCGTCAGTCAGCGCCATCCTGATCCGCAATGTGTTCCGCCTGCTGGACTCGGCGCCGGCTTTCTACATGATCGGGCTGACCTGCTGCATGTTCACCACCGACCGCGTTCGCGTCGGTGATCTCGCGGCCGGCACCGTGCTGGTACTCGAGAACACCAAGGCGGCGCGCGTACTCGAACTCATGCCGAGACTGGCCACGCACACTGGCCTGGACCCGCGTCTGCTCGAATTGATCCAGGACCTGCTCGATCGCTGGCCGTCATTGTCTTCGGAGCGTCGCCAGGCGCTGGCGCGCTCGTTGCTCGCACGCGCGCTTCCGGCGCAGGGTGGCGATGCCCTCGCCGCGCTTGGGGAATTGGAATTGCAGCAACGGCTGCGCACCCTGCTCGCGGGCGCGGCATGAGCGAGGCACGTACGCGGCTGGCCAATGCATGGCTCCGCTCACGTCAGCGCTCCTGGGCACAATGGCTGCGCGACCGGCAACGGCCGCGCAACTTGCCGGTGGCGGAAGCCCAGCACTATGTCGAGCGTTACCGCGCGCTGGCGGCAGATCTGGCCACCGCGCGCCGCATTCTGCCTGGAAGCACGACCACCGCGGCGCTCGAGGCGCTCTATGCCGAATCGCACGCCTCGATCGATCGTTCGCGGCGCCAGACGCTCGCGGCATTGGCGCTGCTGTTTCGCCGGCGCATTCCGGCGGTGATGGGCGCGCTGGCGCCGACCATTCTCTGGATCGGATTGCTGTTCGTGCTGACGACGGCGGCCGGCTACTGGCTGGTGTCGGAGTATCCTGAACTCGTGCGCCTGGTCGCGAGCGGGACGATGATCGAGAAGGTCGAGTCCGGTCAGCTCTGGACCGACGACATTTTCAATATCACGCCCTCCTCCGTGATGTCGGTGCGCATCCTGTCGAACAACATTGCGGTGTCGCTGTTCGCCTTCTGCTCCGGGATTTTCTTCGGGCTGGGCGCGTTCTACATCACGACACTCAACGGACTGATGCTGGGTGCGCTGCTGGCTTTCACGCACCAGCATGGGCTCGATGGGGAATTGCTCAAGTTCGTGGTGGCGCACGGCCCGGTCGAGATCTCGGTCATCTGCATCGCGGCAGCGGCCGGCACTGCGCTCGGTGAGTCGCTGATACGGCCATCGGCAGCCACGCGACGCGAATCCTTTCAGCGCACCGCCGGCGAGCTGGGTCCGGCGCTGCTGGCCTGTGCCTTGCTGCTGATTGTCTGCGGCTTCATCGAGGGATTCGTGTCTCCGAATCCGCACGTGCCGTTCATGCCTCGCGTGGTGATCGGCTTTGGCTACTGGATCGCGATGGTGCTGCTGCTGCGGGGCGGATTACACGCGCCGCCGCCGGCGAAACTCTAGATAGGCTTCCAGCACGGCAGCATCCAGCGCATTCGCGGGCGCCAGCACACAGGCCGCGCCCAGTGCCCGCAGCGCATCGACATTGCGCGACAGGCCCGAGCAGTAACGCTGCGCCGCAATGGCCTGGAACACATCGAGTTCGTCCGTGGCATAGCGCTGCGACAAGGCCTGCGCGCCCTCGCTCGCCACGCTGGCGAAGAATGGCAGATGCTTGGGGCGCAGCAGGCGCGCTGCGCCGATCAATGCCGAGGCCATGCCGGCATCGTCCAGGTCGGTCAGCATCACCACCAGCGATCGCTGGCGCGCCAGCGCGCGAATGCGCATCGCGGCGAGTGCCGGGTTGGCTTCAACCGGTTGCGTGCGCGCCTGTGAAAGCAGGCTGCGGACACGGGTGACCGCCGCCGAGCCGCGACCGGGCGCGAGCGCGGCCATGGGCGCATCGGCGTACAGCAGCAGGCCGACGCGGTCATCGAGCATCGCCGCGCGTTGTGCCAGGCGCGCGGCGATATTGACGTACAGTGCCAGCCGATCGCTGCCGCCAGCGGCAAGTCCGCTGCTGCGACTCACATCCAGCGCCACGATGATTTCCAGGTGCTGGTCTTCGGAAAAATCCCGGCTGATGAGCCGCGCGGCACGCGCGCTGGCCTTCCAGTCGATGGCACGCGGTGCATCCCCCAGGCGATAGTCGCGCAGTTGCAGGATCTCGCCACCCGCACCGGCGCGCACGGTCGCGCGCGCGCCGCCGACGGTGGCATCCAGGGCGCGCTCGCCCTGGTGGACCACATCGGGCACCACCTCGACCCGGAAATTCGCCGTCACGGTCTGCCGCCACGAGGCCAGCCCGAGCACGCCGTGCAGCCGGGCCTCCTGGCCGGGCCAGTCGAAGCTGCCGAGACGACGCGGGGTCGCATGGAGCGCCAGCACTCCCGCTTCCGCGGTTGGAATGCCGAGCGATTCGACGGTGCGCGGCATGGCAAATTCGTCGGGCGCCGCTACGGCGATATCGGCCGACACGGCACGTGCCAACGCGGCACGCACTTCCAGTCGCAGCGGCGCTGAACGGCACAGCAGCCATCGGGACGCGCCCTGCGCTACGAGCTGCAGCCGTGCGCGGCGACTCATCGCGGCCTCATACGCCAGGCCCAGCAGCAGCAACCCCACCGGCGCGCGCCACCAGCGTTCCAGCGACGGATCGTCGCTCCAGGCGCCTGCGATGGCGATCAGTGCCGCTAGCAGCACCAGCAGCAGTGCGTTCTGGCGCAGACTCAACGCGGCACCGCGACCTGCTCGGCCACGCGCCGCATCAGCGCCGCCTCGGTGGTGCCTTCCAGTATCGCCTCGCTGGAGAGCACCAGGCGGTGAGCGACCACCATGGTCAGCACGGCTTTGACGTCATCGGGGCTGACGAAGTCCGCGCCGCGCAGACCAGCCTCGATGCGCGCCGCCCGCAGCAAAGCGAGCGCGCCGCGCGTCGATAAGCCCAGCGCGATCTGCGCATGCTCGCGGGTGGCCTGCGCCAGGTCGAGCACGTAACTGCGCAATTCCGGCGCCAGGTGGATCTGATCGGCACAGGCGCGCGCGGCGGCCAGGCGTGGTTCGTCGATCACCGGCGGTATCGGGAACACCTCGCCGCCGCCGCTGACGGCAACCGCGCCGTAACGCTCGAGCACTGCCGCTTCGCTGGCGCGCACCGGGTAATCCAGTTCGACGCGCAGCATGAAGCGATCCAGTTGCGACTCGGGCAGCGGATAGGTGCCCTCGAAATCGCGTGGATTCTGCGTGGCGATGACCAGGAACCCCGGCGGCAGCGGGAAGTTGGCGCGATCGACCGACACCTGGCGCTCCTCCATGGCCTCCAGCAGTGCCGACTGGGTCTTGGGTCCGGCGCGATTGATCTCATCGAACAGCAGCACGTCGGTGAACAGCGGCCCGGGCCGAAACACGAAATCGCCGCGCGCCGTGTCGAACACGTGCACACCGATGATGTCCGAGGGCATCAGGTCGGCGGTGCCCTGGATGCGTTTGAAATTGCCGCCAATGGCGGCGGCCAGGCTTTTGGACAGCAGCGTCTTGCCCAGACCCGGAGCGCCTTGAATGAGCACATGCCCGCGCGCCACGACGGCGATGGTCAACGCCCGGATGGCGTTCTGCAATCCCACGACATTCGCGGACAGCGCCTGTTGCAGCGCCTGCTCCAGATCCTGAAGTGCTGTGCTCACTTAAGTTGTCCTTCCAGTCTGATCAGAAAATTATGCAGCCGCGGCAAACTTACGCGCTGCTGCGCACACACGCGCGCATACAGGTCCTGCAGTTCGGAGCGCTGGGCCGCGGTGATGGCTGCCTGCAGGTTCAGCCACTCCCAGACAGGCTCGCCGTTCTGGGCCCAGCCGATGCGCCGGCGCAGCCCATTGAAGAAATTCTCGAACAGCGTGCGGCGCGCATCGGCCGGATCGACCGTCGCGGTGTAGAAGCGTCCGCTGGCTTCCAGCAGCGCGGTTTCGTCCACGGCATGCCAGGAGTCCCCGGCGCTGCGCAACCGCTGCGGTCCGAGTACGAACACCAGCCACAGGATCAGTACCCACCACAGCGTGCGATGCAGCCGCGGATCGGCGAAGAAATGTGCCGGGTCATAGAAGGACACCAGGCCCTGGTGCGCGTCGTCGAAGATCACGCGCCCGGCGGGCGCCCGGGTCCAGGCGATAATGTTCGAGAGCAGCCGGGCGTTGTCGGCCTGCGTGATGGCGCGATCACTGAACGGCGTCGCAAACGCGCACACGATGATCTGCCCGCTGCCCTTGCGCTTGAGCCACAGCACGCTCTGATCCCGGTCGGGACGTCGCGCGATGGCCAGTGCCGGGTTCGGATCCAGCGGATGCGCCAGCCAGCTGGCCGTGGGCAGATCCGAAACTGCATACAGCGATGCCACGCCGCGCAGCAGCGCGTGCTGACCCTGTGGCTCAAACGAAATCGGACGCGGCGCCAGCCAATCGCGCAGCTGTTGCGCCTGGGTCTCTTTGCCTTGGCTGCGATCGGCGTCGAAACGCAGGCCGCTGATTCGTTGCAGCGCCGTGCGCGGGTCACGGCCCTGCGCCCAGCGGGGCGTGTCGTCCATCGCCGCGAGCACCAGCAGCGTATTACCTGCCGCGGTCCAGCGATCGAGCGCTGCCCATTCGGCGGCCTGGAACGGCAGCTCCGATGGCAGGGTCACGATCAGGACATTGCCGAAGGCGGCCGGAGACAGTGCGACATCCGTGATCCGATCGTAGCGCTCACGCAGGCTCGCGACCGGGATGTGCTCCTGCGACAGCCACCGCCAGAGCACCTGGTAACCATCGGCGCCTGAGTCGGTACTGAGCGGCTTTGACTGATCGGGCGCCGACGGCGACTTCGGCACAAACAGCACGTAGAAGCACAGCAGCGCCCCGACCGCAAAGCCCAAGGTCTGCAGCCGCTCCTTCATGGATGCGCGCCCGCAGTGGCGCGCAGCTGCGCGTACAACGACAAGCCGTCAGCCAGCGTCTCGCGCAGCTGCTCATCCGATCCCGGTGCGGGCGATTGGCCGCGCGCACCGTAGCGTTGACGTTCGGCCAGGCGGGCGATGCGCTCGAAGCGCGCACGCTGCAACTCATCATCGAGCTGGGCGCGCTGCGCGAGCTCGCGAAACGTCAGCGCTCGTTCAAAACCGAGCCGCTGCGACTGCCGCAGTGCCTGCACCAGCAATTGCAGCAGCACTGCGGGTCTCTCCCATAGCGGCAGCCGGTCCAGATCGCCGGCGCGGACCTCGGCCGCGAAGGCCTGCGGCGTCCATTCGGTGCGAGCGATGCCGCCGGAAGGCCGGCGCCGCCGCGTGAGTACATTGGCGTAGCGCAGCTCCCGCCAGATGATCCAAAGTGCCAGCGCGATGACCAATCCGATGGTCGTGTAACCGATTGCCTGTGCCACCCAGGACGTGAGCTTCAGGTGCGCGAGCAGACGCTCGAGCCAGCCGTTATCGGTACGCGACGGCACCTCATCCTGGCGCAACAGCGACCGCAGCCAGGATTTGAAACGCTGCCACAAGGACTGCGGCGCGCTTTGGACGCGCAGGGCGCTGACGACCGAGGCGAGTGAATCAACGCGCGGCGCATCGGAACGCGGTTCGCCGTCATAGAACTGCTGCAAATCGGCGAGCTGTCCGAGCGCGAGCGGATTGAGACGACCGCGCCATTCCTCGCCGATCTGATCCGTCAATCCAAGCGCCGACAGCGCCTGCGTCACACCCGGACAAAGCGCTTCGATCTGTTCCAGCCCCCTGACTTGTCGTGCCGCCAGCGCCGGAGACCGCGCGCAGGCTTCGAGGACCTCCGCAGGCGGAGTCGGCGCGGCTGGAAACGCCGTCGGCGATAGCGCGAGAAGAATCAGCCAGGGCAGCGGTGCCCGCACCATTCAGCCCGAGGGCAGCGCCCCGAGTCGCGCGGCGAGGTCGGAACCCTCACGGCGCAATTTGAGGTCGCGATAGGTGGCAACCAGGACGGCCGGCATCATCGGCAGCGTAAAGATGGATACGGTCACGCCAACGGCCTGGAGCGAGAGCTGCAGCGTCGTCAGATCCCGCCAGAAAATCCCGATCAATGCTCCGACCACCACACCAGCGATGGAAGACAGCACCAACATCAAGACCAGGGCAAGGAAAATGATGGTGCCAACGCGCCACCAATGTCCGCTGATTAGCTCCATACTTTGTTCCAGCGACTTCAGTGGACCGGCTCTGCCGACAAACAGGCAGACGGGCCAGAGACACAGCGCGCCGGCGAAGTAGATTCCCGGGACTACTAAAAGAATGGTACCGACCGTGATGACCACCCACCACGCGAGGGTCGCCACCAGTCCCGGCACCAGCCGGCCCAGCATGACGCCGAGCGCCTCTCGCATGGACGGGGTGCCGTCAGCCTCGGCGAGCGCATCCTGATAGATCATCATCGCACCGTAACCGGCGAGGCGCACCGTAACATCCGCCAGATAGACCAGGAGCACGTTGGGCTGACGATACTCATTGAGGATTTGCATCGGCGCGCGAGGATTGAGCACAACGCCGCCGAGCACATGCAGTGTCAGATAGACGCCGATGGCGCCCATGATCACCGCGGCAGCCGCAGCGACCGGCCAGCAGGCGCGAAAAGACTCGCGGTAGAGCTTGATCGCATCATCGAGAACGCCGCCGATGCTCTGCGGCGATACGGGCCTGACGTACATGCGGATACCCCCGTTCTGCTGCGGCAAATTACCAGATCGGCGCGTCTACGAGCGAAACAGGCGCGAATATTGCGACTCGTGTAACGCGCTTGCCATCACCTGCGACACCCCGCTCACGCCGATGGCGTGCTCCGGCAAGGTCAGGGCGCGCTCCACTATTTCCGGTAAGGCATCGGTAAGCCGGTGCAGCAGCCGCTGGCCGGCGGACTGCCCCAGCGGCACCAGCTTGATGGCCGCGAGCACCTGGTTCTCGATCCATGCCCACAGATAACCACTCAAAGTCGCCTGCGGCGCAATCTGCCAGCGCACGGCCGCCAGGCTGAACATGGTGGCGAAGGCCGGCGACGGCTCCAGCCACGCGCGCGCCTCGTCGAGGTTCAGTTCGATGAGTACCCGCGCCAGCGCGGTCCCCAGATGCCGCTCCTCGGCGCGCAACTCGGCGCTTTCGCGCGCGGCGATCAGCTCGACGTTCCAGCGCTCTACGGCCTCCGTGTCGGTGGCCTGCCAGGCAGCATGCAGCCGCAGCAGTATCGGCAGATCGAGTGTGCCGAGAGTATGGCGGGAAAGACCCTGCAGCCAGTCAAAGGTGCCGTCCTCATCGGCGACCCAGCCGGCCTGCACCGCGTATTCGAGTCCCTGCGAATAGGCATAGGCACCCACCGGCAGCGCCGGACTCACCAGGTGAAACAGGCGCAGCAGCGCCAGCGGCTCAATGTTCGTGATCGTGCTCGTGTGGCGTGTGCTCGTGTCCGCCCTGATAGGCACCTGCTTCGGGTTCGAAGGGTGCCTGCTCGGCCGTAATTTCCGCACCCAGCCCGCGAACCATGTCATCGAGCACGTGATCGTGGCCGTAGCGCAACCAGCCATCGCCAACCTGCAGCGCGACGTGACGATTGCCCAGATGATAGGCCGCGCGCGCCAGCAGTCGCGCATCCGTCGTGCGCAGCGTGCTGACCGATTCGGGCGCCGCGCACACCTCGACCACGCGCCCATCCTCCACCAGCAATTTATCCCCGCCGCGCAGAATCTGGCCGCGGGTCAGCTGCACGCCGACCTCCTCACCACTGACCAGGCGCGCACGGAAGCGGCTGCGTGAACGCAGGTCGAATGGCAGCAGCAGCCGCAATTGCGCATCCCGGTTCCCGGTCAGGCGTTGGAGAATGCGCAGCACGCGCGCCTCAGAATAGAAAATAGCGTTGCGCCAGCGGCAGCACGCTCGCCGGCTCGCAGGTCAGCAGCTCACCATCGGCGCGCACTTCATAGGTCTGCGGGTCGACCTCGATATGCGGCAGGTAGTCGTTCAGCACCAGGTCGCGCTTGCGCAATTTGCGGGTACCCGAGACCGCGACCAGGCGCTTGCGCAACCCGAGACGACTGCCCACATCCCCGTCCAGCGCCGACTGGCTGACGAAGCTCACCGAGGTGGCGGTGCGCGCGCCGCCGAGGGTGCCAAACATGGGCCGGTAATGCACCGGTTGCGGCGTGGGGATCGAGGCATTGGGATCGCCCATGGGAGCAGCGGCGATCATGCCGCCCTTGATGATCAGTGCCGGCTTGGCGCCAAAGAAGGCCGGCCGCCAGAGCACCAGGTCCGCGAGCTTGCCGACTTCGATCGAACCGACCTCGTGCGAGATACCATGCGTGATCGCAGGATTGATCGTGTACTTGGCCACGTAGCGCCGCGCGCGGAAATTATCATTGCGCTCGGAATCCTGCGGCAGCGCGCCGCGCTGCAGCTTCATCTTGTGCGCGGTCTGCCAGCTGCGCGTGATCACTTCCCCCACCCGCCCCATGGCCTGTGAGTCGGAGGAGATCATTGAAAACGCGCCCAGGTCGTGCAGGATGTCCTCCGCCGCGATGGTCTCGCGCCGGATGCGCGATTCGGCAAAGGCGACATCCTCGGGGATGGCGGGATCCAGGTGATGACACACCATGAGCATGTCGAGGTGCTCATCGATGGTATTGACGGTATAGGGCCGCGTCGGGTTGGTCGATGAGGGCAGCACGTATTCGACGCCGCAGGCCTTGATGATGTCGGGCGCATGACCACCGCCCGCGCCCTCGGTGTGGTAGGTGTGGATGGCGCGGCCCTTGAATGCCGCGATCGTGTCCTCGACGAAGCCGCTCTCGTTGAGCGTGTCGGTATGGATCGCGACCTGCACGTCGAAGCGGTCCGCGACGCTCAGGCAATTGTCGATCGCCGCCGGCGTGGTGCCCCAGTCCTCGTGGAGTTTGAGCCCCATGACGCCGGCGCTGATCTGCTCCTCGAGCGGCTCGGGCAGGCTGGCATTGCCCTTGCCCAGCAATCCGACATTCACCGGCAGATCCTCGACTGCCTGCAACATGCGCGCGATGAACCAGGGGCCGGGGGTACAGGTGGTGGCTGCCGTACCGGTCGCAGGTCCGGTGCCGCCGCCGATCATGGTCGTGACCCCGCTCATCAGCGCGTGCTCGACCTGCTGCGGGCAAATCATATGAATATGCGCATCGACAGCGCCGGCTGTCAGGATCAGGCCTTCGCCGGCGATCACCTCCGTCCCGGGGCCGATCACGATGTTGACGGCCGGCTGGATGTCGGGATTGCCGGCCTTGCCAAGGGCTGAGATGCGGCCGTGCTTCAAACCGACGTCGGCCTTGATGATGCCCCAGTAATCGAGAATGACCGCGTTGGTGATGACGGTGTCGACCACCTCGGCCGCGCCGCGCTGTCCCTGGCCCATGCCGTCACGGATGACCTTGCCGCCGCCGAACTTAACTTCCTCGCCGTAGATGGCGTAATCGTGCTCGACTTCGATCACGAGCTCGGTGTCGCCCAGCCGCACGCGATCGCCGACGGTGGGACCGAACATCTCCGCATACGCACGCCGCTCCATGCGTACCATCAGAGCGCTCCCATGATGCGGCCCTGGAATCCATACACGATGCGGTCGCCCGCGAGTTCTACCAGCTCAACCTCGCGCATCTGGCCAGGCTCGAAGCGCACGGCGGTTCCGGCCGCAATATTGAGCCGGAAGCCGCGCGCACTCTCGCGGGCAAATTCCAGCGCGCGGTTGGTTTCATAGAAGTGATAGTGCGAGCCCACCTGGATGGGCCGATCGCCGGTGTTGGCGACGGTGACCAGGCGCGTCTGCCGCCCCGCGTTGAGTTCGAGGCTGCCCTCGGCCGTCATGATTTCACCGGGGATCATTGGGGGCCTTACGTTATCGGGTGATGCACGGTCACCAGCTTGGTGCCGTCCGGAAAAGTCGCCTCCACCTGCACTTCGGCAATCATGTCCGCGACGCCGTCCATGACCTGGCTGCGTGTGAGCAAGGTGGTCCCATAGCTCATGAGCTCCGCCACGGTGCGCCCATCGCGCGCGCCCTCGAGGATGGCCGCGGAAATATAGGCCATGGCCTCAGGATAGTTGAGCTTGAGTCCCCGTGCCTTGCGGCGTTCTGCCAGCAGGGCGGCGGTGAACAGCAGCAACTTGTCTTTCTCTCTTGGCGACAGCTCCATGGCGTGCTCAGGTTGACCAGATCCGCGGAATCACCGCCTCGCGCGCCAGAATGGCAGGCCGCAAAGCCTGCCACCAGTTTACGAAGGCCTGTTTGAGGCGATCGGTTCGCCGCGCCGTCGCGCGACAAATTAGCACGCCGTCGATGAGCGTACAGGCAAGCAGCAGTTCCGCACAATCACCCTGCTCACGCGCGATGGTCGCGCGTGCCGTTTCGAGCTCGGTATCGCCGGCCGGCCAGGCCAGTGCGGTGCCGAAGGCCACATGGGTTCTCAAGCCCCAGCGCGCCGCGAGCGACTGCTGCGAGATATTCAGACGCTCCAGCAGCAGCGGCCTGTGCCCGCGCCACAGTTCCAGCCGCAGCTGCAGTGAACCCTGGCCCAGATCCTGCGCACTGGCCGGCAACCCCAAGCAGCCCATCTCCCAGCCGATGAAGGCGGCAGTGGCCGGCGGCTCGGGCAGCCGCACGGTGGTAAGCAATTCCGCGGCCGCGTCCGGGTAGAAGATGCTCTCCTGGGGCAGCCATTCGAGCGCGCCGCTCTCGATGCGCAGCGCCTGCTTCACCCGCGCCAGCCCTGCGCTTCCGCGGCGATAAAACTTGGCAGCAGCCGGGGTCGTCAGCAGCGCATGGCCGCCGGCGCGCACATCGACGTCGAGGCGCAGATCATCGCCGCTGGCGATGCCGCCGGGGGGATGAATGACGTAGACATGACAGGGCTCGGCGGTGCCCGCAGCGCAGCCGGCGGCGGGTCCCTCGGGATAGAATGGCCGCTGCACCAGCAGCGGACCCACATGCGCCCGGTTCGTCAGGCAGGTGCGCGCACCGCGTGCCTCGAAGCCCAGCACCAGGCGCGCACGCCAGCCAGGCGCTACCTGCGCCACGCTAGTCATACTGTCAGATGCGTGTGCACCAGTTCGTCGGTCAGCGCTGCAATATTGCCCGACACCACGAGCCGTCCCTTGTCGAGCACACGCAATTCCGTGGCAACGCGGCGCGCGAAGGGCAGCTTCTGTTCCACCAGCAGCACCGTCAGGTTTGCTTCTTTGTTGAGCCGCTGAATCACATCCCCGATCTCATGCACGATATTGGGCTGAATACCCTCGGTTGGCTCATCCAGTATCAGCAGCGTCGGATCCAGCACCAGCGCGCGTGCAATCGCGAGCTGCTGCTGTTGTCCTCCCGACAGATCCCCCCCGCGCCGCCGTAGCATACGCTTGAGTACCGGGAATAGCTGGTAGAGATGTTCGGGCACCTGGCGCAGTTTCGGCCGTCGCACGGACAGGCCGATGCGCAGATTCTCCTCCACCGTCAGCTGGGAAAAGATCTCGCGCCCCTGCGGCACGTAACCGATGCGCCGGTGTGCGCGCTCCTCGGCCGCGAGCGGACGCAGATCACCACCCTCGAAGTCGATCGACCCCGAGCTCGAAGGCAGCAATCCCATGATGCACTTGAGCAGAGTGGTCTTGCCCATGCCGTTGCGACCCATCAGGCAGGTGCAGGAGCCGCGCGGCACGCTCATGTCGATGTCCCAGAGCGTGTGACTGCCACCGTAGAACTGGTTCAGGCCCCTGATCTCCAGCGCGCTATTCCCCGACGTGCTATTCACCGAGGTACACCTCGATGACCTTGGGATTGCTCTGCACCTCTTCGATGCTGCCCTCGGCGAGCACACTGCCCTCGTGCAGCACCGTCACGCGCTTGGCGATGGAGCGCACGAAATCCATGTCGTGCTCGACCACGATCACCGAGTGCGCGCCGGCCAGCGACACCAGCAGCTCCGCCGTGCGCTCGATTTCCTGCGGCGTCATGCCGGCCACGGGCTCATCGACCAGCAGCAGCTGCGGGTCCTGCATCAGCAGCATGCCGATCTCGAGCCACTGCTTCTGGCCATGCGACAGTGCGCCGGCGCGATCGAATCGGCGTTGCGTCAGTCCCACGGTCTCGAGTACCTGTTCGATCTGTTCCAGTTGCGCGGGCGTGGATTGAACGAAGAGCCACTTCCAGAATGTCTTCTCGCCCGCCATCGCCAGCTCGAGGTTCTCGAACACGGTGTGGTGCTCGAACACCGTCGGCTTCTGGAACTTGCGACCGATGCCCGCCTGCGCGATTTCCGGCTCGTTGAGTGACAGCAGGTCGATGGTCTGACCGAACCAGGCGGAGCCGAAATCCGGCCGCGTCTTGCCCGTGATCACATCCATCATGGTGGTCTTGCCGGCGCCGTTCGGGCCGATGATGCAACGCAGTTCGCCGACCTCGACGTACAGCGTGAGCGCGTTGAGGGCCTTGAAGCCGTCGAAGCTGACCGTGATGTCCTCGAGATACAGCATGATGCCGTGCGAGGAATCGAGCGGCGGACCCACGCGCGGCGGTCGCGTGCTGCGCGAGCGCCCGGAGAAGCGATCCAGCACGGTGCGGATCATTCCGATACCTCGGCCGCCGGCGGCGGGCGTGCGGTACGCCGGCGCGCGGCCAGCAGACCGACCACGCCCCGCGGCAGGAATAGTGTCACCGTGACGAACAGCGCCCCGAGCGCGTACAGCCACATGCTGGGCAGCGCGGCCGTGAAATAGGTCTTGGCATAGTTGACGATGAAGGCACCGACCACCGCCCCGTAGAGCGTGCCGCGGCCGCCGATGGCGACCCAGATGACGATCTCGATCGAATTGGCGGGTGAGAACTCGCTCGGGTTGATGATGCCGATCTGAGGCACGTAGAGCGCGCCGGCGAGTCCGGCAATCAGCGCCGAAAGCACGAACACCCAGAGCTTGTAGGATTCGACCCGATAGCCAATGAAGCGCGCGCGGTTCTCGGCATCGCGCACGGCCTGGATGACGCGGCCGGCCCGTGAGGCGATCACGAATCGGCACAGCAGATAGGTGCCCCCCAGTGCGATCGCTGTTGCCAGGAACAGCACCATGTGCGTGCCGGGGGAGGAGAAGCTGAATCCGAGGATATCCTTGAAATCGGTGAAACCGTTGTTGCCGCCGAATCCCATGTCGTTGCGGAAGAAGGCCAGCATCAGCGCATAAGTGAGGGCCTGCGTGATGATGGAGAGGTACACGCCCGACACCCGCGAGCGGAACGCCAGCCAGCCGAACACCAGCGCCAGCAGTCCGGGCGCCAGCAGTATCATCGCGAAGGCGAAGGGAAAGGACTGGAAACCGTGCCAGAACCAGGGCAGCTGCTTCCAGTTGAGGAACACCATGAAATCCGGCAGCAGCGGATCGCCGTACACCCCGCGCGTGCCGATCTGGCGCATCAGGTACATGCCGATGGCATAGCCGCCGAGCGCGAAGAAGGCTCCGTGTCCGAGACTCAGGATGCCGCAATAGCCCCACACCAGGTCCACGGCGATGGCCAGCATCGCGTAGCTCATGTACTTGCCGAGCAGCGTGACCGTGTAACCGGACAGATGCAGCGCAGAGGTATCGGGCACCAGCAGGTTGAGCACCGGCGCCAGCACCGCCGCGGCCAGCAGCAGCCCCAGGAAAATGCGTCCGCCGCGATCGGCCTGGATCGCGGCCAGCAGGCGGCTGTGCGGAACCAGCAGCGGTGGCGAGCGTTGCACGCCCTTGTCCAACTCAGCCTTCGGCCGCGCGGCCGCGCTGCGGGAACAGTCCCCGCGGCCGCCGCTGTATGAACAGAATGAGGAACACGAGCACGAAGATCTTGGCCAGCACGGCGCCCGAATACGGCTCGAGCACTTTGTTGACGATGCCGAGCGCATTACCGCCGAGCTGCGTGCCCCAGAGATTGCCGACGCCGCCGAACACCACCACCATAAAAGAATCGACGATGTAACTCTGGCCCAGGTTGGGGCCGACGTTGGTGAGCTGGCTCAAAGCCACACCGGCGATGCCGGCGATCCCTGACCCCAGGCCAAAGGTCATGGCATCGACCCACTCGGTTCGTATGCCCATGGCCTTGGCCATGGCCCGATTCTGCGACACGGCGCGGACCTCGAGCCCGAGCCGCGTGCGCTTGAGCACCGCCAGCAGCACCAGGAACAGCGCAAAGGTGAAGACGATGATGTAGAGACGGTTGTAGGTAATCGACAGCACTTCGTTGATGTCGAGGGAGCCTGCCAGCCAGGCCGGCGTTTCCACGGGGCGATTGTTGGCGGAGAAAATGTCGCGCACCGCCTGCTGCAGGATCAGGCTCAGGCCAAAGGTGGCCAGCAGGGTCTCGAGCGGGCGGCCATAGAGATGGCGCACGATGCCGCGCTCGATCGCCACGCCCGCGAGACCCGAGACGAAGAATGCCGCCGGGATGGCGACCAGGATCGAGGCGCCAATGTGCTGCGGCATCAGCTGCTGCACCACATAGGTCGTATAGGCGCCGAGCATCATGAGCTCCCCGTGGGCCATGTTGATGACCCCCATGACACCGAAGGTGATCGCCAGACCGATGGCGGCCAGCACCAGCACCGAACCCTGGCTCAGGCCAAAGAGCAGTGTCTGCACCATGGAATAGAGACTGCGCTGGCGATCGATGGTGTTCAGCGAGACTCGCGCCGCTGCGCGCACGCGCTCATCGCTTTCACCAAAGCTGCCATCGGCCGAGCGCTGCATCATGGCCGAGAGGCGGTTGTAGACATCGGTGTTGAGGCTGCCCGAGAGGGTTTTGACGGCCGCCAGACGAACGTCGGCGTCGCTGCTGTCGAGATCGGCCAGCGCCAACCCTGCGCGGATCTCGCGCTTGACTGCCGCGCTTTTCTCCTGCGCCATGCGCACCCGCAATAACCCCAGGCTGTCGGCATCGACGGCGCGCAGCATCTCGTGCACCGCCGCCAGGCGCTTGCCGGCATCCGGATCCGAGAGATCAAACTGTGCCAGCGCCACGCGCAGGGCCTTGCGCAGCTGATTATTGACGCCTATGCGGGTCAGCGAATCGGGCGGGACGCGCGAGGCCGCACCGGTCAGCGGATCGGTGACGATGCCCTGTTCCGCATCCTGCGAGATGAGCACGCGACCGTCCTCACCGCCGGCGTAGAGATGACCTTCCAGCAGCGCCCCGAGCACCGCGCGCACGCGCGGGTCGTGCAGTTCCCCCATCTGCCGAATCAGGGTCTGCTTGGTCGGGTAATCGGCGGTGGGCAATGCGGCCAGAGCGGCCGACAGGTTCGCCGGCGCCGGAGCCGCCGCGTCGGGCGCTGCGTCGGCCCGGGCCGGGGGGTTGCCTGCCAGCAGAAGAGCCGCGAGCACCCCGACTGTCGTCAGTCCTCTGGTCAGTCTCGCCAGCGTTGCAAAGCACCCCATGCATGCACCTCAAGCAATCTTCGAGCCAAAGCGGCCCCGACCACCCTGTAGGCGATCGGGGCCGCAGCCCTCCCGTTTCAACGCAGGCTTGCCCGCGGCTACTTGTAGTTCTGCCCCGAACAGACCTTGGTAGCGGTGTTGTAGTTGCCGCACTTGAGCGTCACCCAGTCGGCGACGATGTCCTTGTCGGCCGGCAGGTAGTGCGACCAGGCTTCACCGGGCACCGTGCCCGGGGTCTTCCAGACCACATCGAACTGGCCATCGGCGCGCACCTCGCCGATGTACACCGGCTTGGTGATGTGATGATTCGGCAGCACCTTGGCGATGCCGCCTGTCAGGTTGGCAACCTCCAGTCCCGGGAGCGCCGCGATGACTTTTTCAGGATCGGTACTGTTGGCCTTCTGCACGGCCTTGACCCAGAGGCTGAAGCCGATCACCGTCGCTTCCATCGGATCGTTGAAGGTGCGCTTGGGATTTTTGGTAAAGGTATGCCAGGTCGCGATCCAGCTCTTGTTGGCCGGCGTGTCGATGCTCATGAAGTAATTCCACGCCGCCAGATGCCCGACCAGCGGTTTGGCATCCAGGCCCGAGAGTTCCTCCTCGCCCACCGAGAAGGCGACGACGGGAATGTCCTCGGCCGAGATCTTCTGGTTGCCCAGTTCCTTGTAGAAGGGCACGTTGGCATCGCCGTTGATGGTCGAGACCACCGCGGTCTTCTTGCCCGCTGAACCGAAGGCCTTGATCTTGGTCACCTCGCTGGTCCAGTCGCTGAACCCGAACGGGGTGTAGTTGATCATGATGTCCTCGGGTTTGACGCCCTTCTGCAGCAGGAAGGCTTCGAGGATCTTGTTGGTGGTGCGCGGATAGACATAGTCGGTGCCTTCCAGCACCCAGCGCTTCACGCCCACATCCTTCATGAGGTATTCGACGGCCGGAATGGCCTGCTGATTCGGGGCGGCGCCGGTGTAGATGACGTTCTTGGAGGATTCCTCGCCCTCGTATTGCACCGGATAGAACAGCAGGCCGTTATCCTTCTCGAACACCGGCAGCACGGACTTGCGCGACACCGAGGTCCAGCAGCCGAACACCACGGCCACCTTGTCTTTCTCGAGCAGCTCCGCGGCCTTCTCCGCAAACAGCGGCCAGTTGGAGGCCGGATCGACCACCACGGCTTCGAGCTTCTTGCCGAGCAGGCCGCCCTTCTTGTTTTGCTCATCGATCATCATGAGCACCGTGTCCTTGAGCGTGGTCTCGCTGATCGCCATGGTGCCGGATAGTGAATGCAGCACGCCGACCTTGATGGTGTCGGCGGCCGAGGCGAGGCTCGATGCCACGATCAGCGTCGCGGGCACCGCCCATTCGAATAGCTTCCTCATCTTCATTTTCGTGATCTCCATTTCTGATTTCCGTGAGGCTTACATCTGCAACTGCAGCTTCAGGCCGAACTCGTTGGGCGAGCTGTCCGCGAGGTCGTCTTTCTGATTCAGGTAGTAGAAGCCGACGCGCGCATTGAAGCTCTTGATGATGTAGTTGAGGTTGAACTCGGCAGTCTTGAGCTTGTCTTCCACCGGCAGCGCATCGATGGTCTTGTCGCTGTACTTGCCGAGAATCTGGAACTTGCCGATGCCGATCACCTGCGGGAACAGATACGCGCCGAGCACGTACCAGCCGTTGCTCGAAGGCGTGGCGGTTAGTCCGTTGTCGTGCATGTATTCGGCTTCGACCGTGACCGCACCGAGATTGGCGAGTTTCTTCTCCATCAGGCCGTCGATACTGAAGGTGGTCTTGCTGTCCTGATCCTGCGCGGCGACACCCAGGGCGAGAATGTCTTTCTCGCCGTAGTAGGTGCCGTTGAAGTAGTAGCCGGATTCCTTCTCCCAGAAGTCATACGTCAGTCGTCCGGCATAGAGCAGCTTGCTCTTGTCGGCCACGGCGCTGTTGAGAGTCTCGCCATCGAAAACGCCGGCCTGCACTTTCAACATGCCGAAATCGCCCCAATACGCGACACCGTTATCGCGACCGATGGCAACGTCGGGATAGAAATCCGCGACGCCATCCGCGTACGGCGCCCAGTCATCGGCGTAGTAGGGACCGTAGAGATTCGCGCGATCGCTGGGCGGCAGCAGCCGGCCACCCCAGATGTTGAAATAAGGGCTGAACTCGAAGCGGCCGATCGCATCCAGTACCTCGACTTTGTTGGCGCCCGGACCACTGCCGGTACCGGTGTACTCGGTGTTGAAAGTCAGCTTGATCGTGTCGGTGACGCTGCCGTTGATGTAGAGACGGATGCTGTCAACCGCGACGCCCTGGGCATTGCTTTCGCCGGGTTCGACCGTGCTGGGGCTGTAGATACAGGCCTTGTCGCAATCGTAGAGACTGGTCTGCAGACCAACGCCGACGGTAATCGCGGGCAGAGCCGGCACCGCCACATCAGCCTGCGCCGTGCCGAGAGAGGCTGCCATCAGCACTGCACCGAGGGCGGCCGCGAGGAGGGCTTGTCTGGGGTCCATGAATAATTCCTTTTTTGGTTTGTAACTCGCCTCGCTGCGGGCTTCCGATCCCACAGCGCCCTGTACCAACGCGAGCGGCGGCGGCGCGAATTTGGTGCGGCCAGACCCATTGGGTCTCTAATTTGGTGCTGACCTGCACCGCGTCCCTGCCCTGTCCGCATCGACGCTGGTCGCCTGCTGCGGATCTAACCTACGGGAGCGGCATGCGATGCTGTATGCGTCGTTTGACGTAGACGCAACGGGTGCAGGCAGACACGCGATCGCGCCAAAATGGGTGGCACATGGATTGCTTCACCTAAATCCCAGGGGCGCTTCCAGCAGCCGATTCATAAGAACATGGGCGCACAACAACGCATCGTCCGGGAGCGCCGGCAATACAACCAGTGGGTGGCCACGCAGACGCTGGAAGACTATGCGTTGCGCTACACCGCCGGCAGCGCGCGTAAGTCCTCGTTTCGCGTCGGCAATACCGCGCTCGGGCCGATCGCGTTCCTGGCCTGCGAAGCGATCGGTGGCGGGCTCACGATCGCGTACGGATTTCCCAACACGTTGTGGGCCATTCTGGCCTTTACCGCGCTGATGTTTCTGATCGGACTGCCGATCGCCTATTACGCGGCCAAGTACGGCGTCGACATCGACCTGCTCACTCGTGGTGCGGGCTTCGGCTATCTCGGCTCGACCTTGACCTCGCTGATCTACGCCTCGTTTACGTTTCTGCTGTTTGCGATCGAGGCCAGCATTCTCTCGATGGCGCTGAAGATGCTGTTCGGTGTGCCGCTGGCGCTCGCACACATCATCAGTTCGCTCATTGTGATTCCGATTGCGGTCTATGGCATCAGCCTCATCAGCCGCATGCAGATTGCCACGCAGCCGATCTGGCTGATCCTGCAGTTCATTCCGATCGGCTACATTGCCTGGAAGCATCCCGCGGAGCTCTCGGCCTGGACGCATTACGCCGGCACCCAGGGCGGCAGCGGCGAATCCGTCAATCCGCTCATGCTGGGCATGGCAGCCTCCACGCTGCTGTCGCTGCTGCCGCAGATCGGAGAGCAGGTCGACTATCTGCGCTTCCTGCCGCAGCACGATAAACGACGCCCTTTCAGCTGGTGGACGGCGCTGCTCACCACCGGACCGGGCTGGATCCTGATCGGCGGCTTCAAATTGCTGGCCGGCTCATTCCTCGCCGTGCTGGCGCTGCGCGCCGGAGTCGGGCTCGCCGAGGCCGTGCAACCCACGCAGATGTACCTGGTTGCCTTCCGCGAGACAGTGGGCTCTCCCGCCTTTGCCCTGGTGCTGACCGGCCTATTCGTGATCGTCTGCCAGCTCAAGATCAACGTCACCAATGCTTACGCGGGCTCGATTGCCTGGTCGAATTTTTTCTCGCGCCTGACGCACAGCCATCCGGGGCGCGTGGTCTGGCTGGTGTTCAACGTGGTGCTGGCGCTGCTGCTCATGGAGATCGGCATCTTCGATGCCATCGACGGCATCCTGCGCATCTATGCCAACTTCGCTGCCGGCTGGATCGGCGCCCTGACCGCGGACCTGGTCATCAATAAGCCGCTGGGACTGTCGCCACGCTCGATCGAATTCCGCCGCGCGTACCTCTATGACATCAACCCGGTGGGCGTGGGTGCCATGCTGCTGTCGATTGCCGGTTCGAGCCTGGCCTACCTCGGCGTGTTCGGCAGCCTGGTGCAGAGGCTATCGCCCTTCGTGGCGCTGCTGACTGCGTTCGTCGCGGCACCGCTGATCGCCTGGGCCACAGGCGGTCGCTACTACCTCGCGCGAGCGAATGACGATCTGCCGCCCGATGCGCGTCAACTGCGTTGCAGCATCTGCGAGAACGTGTTCGAGCACAACGACATGGCGATGTGCCCCGCCTACGACGGGCCGATCTGCTCGTTGTGCTGCACGCTGGAATCGCGCTGTCACGACACCTGCAAACCGGAAGGCCGCTTTGCATACCAGCTTGCCTCCCTGCTCCGCGATGTGCTGCCCGCGCGCCTCGCCGGCGCGCTGAACAGCCGCGCAGGACATTTCCTGGGCATCCTGCTGATCTGCAATCTCGCCACGGGACTGCTGCTGTCGCTGATCTACCATCAATACAGCCAGTTCGCGCCGGCGGCGCGCGCCACCATCGAGACGACTTTGTGGCTGGTTTTCCTGTGCCTGCTGGTACTGTCCGGCATCGGCGCATGGCTCATCGTCCTGGCGCATGAGAGCCGCCGCACCGCCGAAGCCGAATCGGCGCGCCAGACCTCGATGCTGATGGAAGAAATCGAAGCGCATGGCCGCACCGATACCGCCCTGCAGCAGGCCAAGGAAGTGGCCGAAGCGGCGAATCTCGCCAAGACCCGTTACATTGTCGGCATCACACACGAGATCCGTACACCGCTCAACTCGATCTTCGGCTACGCGCAGCTGCTCGAGCGAGGCAGCGCAGGCTCGCCCGAGAATGCCGTGCGGGTCATTCGTCGCAGCGCCGAGCACCTCTCGAATCTCATCGATGGGCTGCTGGATGTGTCGAAGATCGAGAACGGCATGCTGCATCTGAACCGCGACACCGTGTTGCTGGAGGAATTCCTCGAGCAGTTCGTCGACATGTTCCGGCTGCAGGCGCTGGCCAAGGGACTCGAGTTTCATTACGCGCGGCCATCGCACCTGCCGATGCAGGTGCACACCGACCAGAAGCGATTGCGCCAGATTCTGATCAACCTGCTGTCGAACGCCATCAAGTACACCGAGCGCGGTTCGGTGACTTTCACCGTGCGCTATCGCAGCGAAATCGCCGAATTCGAGATCGCCGACACCGGGCGCGGCATCGCCGTTCAGGACCTGGAGCGCGTGTTCGAGCCATTCGAGCGCGGCAGCAGCCAGGAAATCCGCGCCATACCGGGCACCGGCCTCGGGCTGACGATCACCAAGCTGCTGACGCAGATCATGGGCGGCGAGGTGCTGGTGCAGAGCAGCTCGCCGGCGGGCACGGTGTTCGTGGTGCGCCTGCCGCTGTCGCGGGCGCGCCAGGAAGCGCCGCGTCCGCGCCTCGCGCAGCGCATCTGCGACTACAGCGGCCCGCGGCAGAAGCTGCTGCTGGCCGATGATGATCCGCTGCACCTGGAGCTGCTGCAGAACCTGCTGCGGCCGCTGGGATTCAACGTCTACCTGGCGCGCGACGGCAAGACCTGCCTCCAGCTGGCCGCCCAATGTCAACCGCAGCTGGCATTGATCGATCTGTCGCTGCCGGACATGTCCGGCTGGGAACTCGCCCGAACCCTGCGCGCCACGTCCAACCTCGAGCGCATGAAGATCATGATCGTCTCGGCCAATGCGCACGAATACGCTGCCGCGCCGGCAGACTCGCACGATGCCTTCGTCACCAAGCCCATTGAGCTGCAGCCGCTGCTCGAGCGCATCGGCACGCTGCTCAAACTGCAGTGGATTCGGGAACCGGCAGCGGCCGTCACGCCGCCAACCGTGGCCGCCAACCTCGAACACGGCACACCGCCGGGCCGGTCGCGCCATCATCTCGAGGATCTCTATCGACTGGGTCGCATCGGCCACGTGCGCGGCATCGAAGTGAAACTGCGGGAGATGGAGCTCGAAGACCCGGCCAATGAGCCCTTTGCGGCGCAGCTGCGCTCGCTGGTCACCAGCTTCGATCTGAAGCGCTATATGAATGTGCTGGAGGCGATGCGTGCCAGAGCCTGAGGAAATCGCCATGCGGCGCGACACGGTGCTGGTCGTCGATGACACGCCCGAGACCCTGAGCCTGCTGACCGATACGCTGGACCACGCCGGGTTTACCGTCCTGATTGCCACCGATGGCGAGGCCGCGCTCGAGCTGGTGGGTCAGATCACGCCCGACATCGTGCTGATGGACGCGGTGATGCCGGGGATCAGCGGCTTTGAAACCTGCCGGCGCCTCAAGCGCGATCGACTGCTGTCGCACCTGCCCGTCATCTTCATGACCGGTCTTTCCGAGACCGAGCATGTCATCGAGGGTCTGGCCTGCGGCGGTGTCGACTATGTCACCAAGCCCATCGTGCTCGATGAGCTGCTGGCGCGCATCCGCGTGCACCTGGGCAACGCCCGCGTGGCGTTCGAGACCCACGCCGCGCTCGATGCCAGCGGTCGGTTCCTGTTCGCCACCAATCGAACCGGACGGGTGCTCTGGTGCACGCCCAAGGCGCGACAATTACTCTGCGCCGAAGGCGCATCGCGCAGTGCCGAAACGAATCTGCCCTCCACCCTGATCGAGCAGCTGCTGCGACTGCGCCACGCCGATCGCAAGGCACAGTCCCGCAGCACCATCGAATTCGCCGGCCGGCGCCTGGAATGCTCATTCGTCAGTCCGCTGGGCCCCGATGAGCTGCTGTTCCGGCTGGCCGAGACCGGCTCGGCCAATGCCGACCTCGATCAGACGCTGCTGCAACGCGCCTTCAACCTGACCTCGCGCGAGGCCGAGGTGCTGCTGTGGCTGAGTCGCGGCAAGGCCAATCGCGACATTGGCGAGATCCTGTTCATCAGTCCGCGCACCGTCAACAAGCATCTCGAGCAGGTGTTCGTTAAGCTCGGCGTTGAAAACCGCGCCGCGGCCGCCGGCGCTGCCGTGCGCACCCTCACCCGCTGAAAGGTCCCGCCATGAGTTACCCCGCCCTGAACGCCGATCCCTATCCGTGGCCGTACGACGGCCAGTTCAGCGCGGCCGACACGGCGCTGATCATCATCGATATGCAGATCGACTTCTGCGGCATCGGCGGCTACGTCGACAAGATGGGCTATGATCTCTCGCTGACGCGCGCGCCCATCGAACCGATCCGGCAGGTACTGGCGCGCGCACGCGCGCGCGGTCTCACGGTGATTCACACGCGCGAAGGGCATCGTACCGATCTGTCGGACCTGCCGGCCAACAAGCGCTGGCGCTCGCGCCGCATCGGCGCGGGGATCGGCGATCCGGGGCCCTGCGGCCGCATCCTGGTGCGCGGTGAACCCGGCTGGGAGATCATCGAAGATCTGGCTCCAGCAGACGGAGAGATCGTCATCGACAAACCCGGGAAAGGCTCCTTCTGTGCCACCGATCTGGAGCTCATCCTGCGCACGCGCGGCATCCGCAATCTGCTGCTCAGCGGCATCACGACCGATGTGTGCGTGCACACCACCATGCGCGAGGCCAACGATCGCGGCTTCGAATGCCTGCTGCTCGAAGACTGCTGCGGCGCCACCGATCGCGGCAATCACGAGGCCGCCATCAAGATGATCAAGATGCAGGGCGGTGTCTTCGGTGCCGTGGCAGCATCGAACGCGCTGCTGTCGGTGTTGGCCTGAAGGCTGCCGCGCAGGCCGCGGTGATCGCCGAGGTGCGCGCGGTCTTCGAACGCTACGAGGCCGCCCTGGCGCGCAACGATGTGGCCGTGCTCAACGAGCTGTTCCTGCCCTCCGCGACCACGGTGCGTTACGGGATCGCCGAGCAACAGTATGGATTTGAGGACATCGCGGCCTATCGACGCGCCGCCGCACCTGTGCACCCGCAGCGACGGCTGCTGCGCACGGTGATCAGCGCTTTCGGGCCGGACATCGCCTGCGTGTCGTGTGAATTCTCCGATCCGTCGACCTCGCACACGGGCAGGCAGACGCAGACCTGGGTGCGCACCGTCGAGGGCTGGCGCATCGCCGCGGCGCACGTCAGCCTGTCCAACGCGGCGCCGTAACCGGCCGCGCTGCACCGACTGGGCGCATGAATGCGCAGACAGTCGGCCGGCAGAGACCTCGGCTGTGCGCCTCCGCCAGGTAAATTCAAGGCAGGCGCGGGCTCTGTAATTCAAGCACTTTCGGCCAACCGTTCGCCGCCGGGCGAAGGTTCGGGACGGGCGGCGGGCATGGGCTGGTCCGGTTCTTGCTCCATCCATCAATAAAACAACGCCTACCACCGAGCATGCGGATGGTCACCATCGAAGCCGAGCCGGCGGCCTTGCCGGTTGATCTGGATCGCACCGCGGTCGTGTTCATCGACATGCAGCGCGACTTTCTGGAGCCCGGCGGCTTCGGCGATTCATTGGGCAACGATGTCGCGCGGCTGGCGCGCACCATCGCCCCCTGCGGCGCGCTGTTGCGCCGCGCGCGCGATCTGCGCATGGCCGTCGTTCACACGCGCGAGGGACACCGCCCGGATCTCACCGACGCGCCGCGCGCCAAGCTCGAGCGCGGCGAGCCCACGGCGAGGATCGGCGCAGCCGGTCCGATGGGCCGGATCCTGGTGCGCGGCGAACGGGGTCACGAGATCGTGCCCGCGCTGGCGCCGCTGCCCGGCGAGCCGGTCATCGACAAGCCCGGCAAGGGCGCCTTCTACGCCACCGACCTCGATGCCATCCTGCGCAATCGCGACATCGACGCACTGATCGTTTGCGGCGTGACCACCGAGGTGTGCGTGCACACCACGGTGCGCGAGGCCAATGACCGCGGTTACCGCTGCGTGGTACCGGGTGACTGCTGCGGTTCGTACTTTCCCGAGTTTCACGAAGTCGGCCTGCGCATGATCGCGGCCCAGGGCGGCATCTTCGGCTGGGTCTCGGATTCCTCGCGAATCCTGGACGCATTGGCGCG
>Ga0302310_10000261_pt1 | contig 51545 bp, 31 predicted proteins | sample III_Palsa_N1_2_FD_200451 | JGI IMG/M metagenome (GOLD analysis project Ga0302310, IMG submission 200451) | Peat permafrost microbial communities from Stordalen Mire near Abisko, Sweden - III_Palsa_N1_2 | ecosystem: Environmental > Terrestrial > Soil > Palsa > Peat permafrost | place: Sweden...
TGGTACAGCGTGAGACTTTCGACTGGAATGAAAGCAGCTTTTGGCAAACGATCCGGCTTTATGCTGAAGATCACCCTGTCATTGATAGCCGCTTTACTAGTGTGTTGTTTCGGGCTTCGCGCCTATTCGCGATATACCGTGCATCGCGCTCTGTCCATGCTGTCTGAAGCGGCTTTGATTAAGGTTGGCGACAACGAGGAAACAGTTTTGCCGCTCGTCGCTCGTTATGGCGGTACCAAGAGGTATCCAGAGTCTACCCAGGCAGACAGCGCAAGTTATTCATACGAAATAAAGTTGTCGCCCTTTCAAGTGTTTTCTAATGGGCATGGCGCGACGGCATACTTGATGGTCTACGTACCTAATTATTTGCGCGGTTTGCTCAGCCTGCGGAACTGGCTCGTCACAGTGGGTGTACATGTTCAAAACGGGCGCGTCAAATCTGTAAATGGCGATGCCTTCGTCGAAGGTGGCAGCAAGTGGCTTGGGAATAGCTGGCACAAATTACCCGGAGTAGATAAGGCGTCGAGTGCCTATTCCGTTGAAATGTCGTCTTTGAACATTGCACAAAATGGTGGCTCAGGTCTGGACGAATCCTTTACGCCCTCAGCGACAAATGAGCAAGTACAAATATCCTACGACTTCAATCGCAGTTGCTTTATAGGTTTTATCCCATGCAGCACACTCTGCGATTTCAAACCGAGCCTGTTTAAATACCTCAAAGCGCATCCGGACATCAGGGGCAACTTCGATACAAACTACTGTCGAGTGCCGTAACCATGATCTGTTGCAGCCAACCGCAAGCCGTCCTTCGGGGGCGGCTCGCTTGCGTCTGTGGCTTCCCTCGGCAGCATCGGCACAGCCAGCGAAGAGCGCCATGCTTCGCATCGGAAGTGGTGGACACGTCACCCCGCCCGGGTTGCTGCGAAGTTGCCGCAGGTTACCGAAGCGGGAACTATCAGAAAACAAGCGGCTAAGAGGAAAAATCTCTGAAAACGAGTTACTCTGATTGCAACCTGGCGCTGCTGAAGGGATAACTTAATCACTCCCTCCCCTTCGCAAGAAAACTGCTCCGTGTGCCCGTTGCCCCGCATATTGCGCCACGCGGCCAAGTGGGGCGATTGGGGACGTGATACTGGACTGACCCCGCAAAGTGAGACACGAGTGTAGTCGAAATCGTAGCGGTCAAAGCACTCCAGAACTATACAGAACCACAGCGCTCAATGGCTTCGCCGCAACGCATTCAATCCAAAACAGTTAACTTCACTCAATCTCAACGCAATTCAACAAGGCGCAAAATCTGGTTCGGGACCAGGGGGTCGGAGGTTCAAATCCTCTCTCCCCGACCAATATTTCCAATCACTTACAAGATGATGGGGTAGACCCTCTGGTATTAACCCAGGTGCTCTATCGCCGGAAGGCGCGTCTTAATGGAGTATTCGTCGCGAGTATAAATGCAGCGACCGATACGAAATCGTCTACAGTCAGATGGGATTGTGCCTGTCGAGTTGTTGAACCGTGTGGTTCTTGAAGGTTTTGTCGAATTCAGCTTTTCCGGGTCTTCGTCACTCCTGTCTCCCTCATTCCTATCTGGCTCAGAAAGCGCTGGTCAGGCCATGGCGCTGAGCCGCTCGAATGCAGAATCTATCCGGGACTATGCTAATTGCGGCGCCATGATGACCTTGATCTCGGCTTTGGCCACCCCACCGATGACGTGATCCATGCACGCGTATTCCGGATTGCGGTCCTCGGGTGCAAACAGCGAATCAATTGCACCTTTATCTGCCGCCGTCTTCGGAAATCTCCTACCGCCCCTCAAATCTCATTGCGGCAACACTCTGCGCTGGTGACGGAGAGGAGCGCTCGAGATCGCCGATCCTGCGCGCCAGCGCCTGGTAGCGCGGCTCGTCCTTCAGGGTGAGCAGGTCGGGATGCGTAAGCATCGCCAGGAACTCAACGTCGTGCTGTTTATAGGCATCTTCCAGGATTGTCAGCGCCTCCTGCTTTTTGCCCATAAGCACACAGGTGGCGGCGAGCATCACACCGTGCAGCTTGCCCTCGCGATAGTATTGTTTCTGCTTCGCGTACAGCGCATTCAGCAGGCCGCGGTCTCCGCCGTGCGCATAACCAGCCCGTGCGGAAGCAATCACATCTTCGAGGTCCGGATCGTTCGCCTCCTGCGCCGCGCGCTCTCCCTCGACTAGAAAATCAGGATAGTCGCGAAGGTCCAGATCGATCCGCATGAGATAGAAATGTGGCGAGCGAAATTCGGGAGCGGACTGCTCCACTTCTTTGAGCAGGCCGAGCCCCTGTTGCGTGTGGCCTGCGTTGAACAGCAGCAACCCCTTGTCGGCCAGGGTCGAGCGCGACGACGGATCGAGCTCCTGCGCCTTGTCCATCTGATCCAGAGCCTCGGGGAATCGACCCAGTTGGCCGAGCGCATTGGCATACCAGCGCCGCGCCTGGGAATCGTTGGGATTCAGCGCAATGGCCCGCCGAAACTCCTTATCCGCATCCGCAAAATCCCATGTACCGTACATCTCGGCAAAGGCCAGCGCGCGGTGTCCCTCCGGAAGCGAGTCGTCCAGCGCCACGGCTTTGCGCGCTGCCGCAATCGCCCGCGAAAAAGCGGCGTCATCCTTCGCCGTGGTGTATTCGCGCAGCAGGTCGTAGGTATCCGCCAGCCCCGCATAGGCACGCGCATCAGTGGGATTGTGCACAATCGCCTGCGTGAAAAGATCGAGCGCCCGGTTCAGGCTCTCTGGTGTCCGCTGGTTCCACTCGTAGCGTCCACGCAAATAGAAGTCGTTGGCCTGGCCTTTTTCAGAATCAGAGACCGCCAGGCTTGAACTCTCAACAGAGGTCGAACGATGCGCCAGGAACCTGTTTGCAACGCTGGCCGCCGACGCCCCAACCGTGAGCCGCGCAGTTGCATCGAGCGCCACCGCAAACACCACCACGGCAGCCAGGGCCGTCGCCCACTTCCGCTTCGCGCTCCACGTCACATGGGACACCTTAACCGGCGAATCCGCGGGCGCAGCCTCAACTGCCGCAACCGGCGCATCGGCAATCTCAGGCTTATCTTCGAAATCCGGATCAGAATCCGCCTCAAATGCGCTGGCCGACTCGAGCCACCGGTCCAGTTCCGCCGGATAGGCATAGACCGATGTCTTCGCCGTCCCAGGCACCCGGTGTACCGGCAGCCCGCGTTCTCTACCCCAGCGCTTGACGGTGCGGTCGGCCTTGTCCAGGTAGGACGCAATCTCCTTCCACCCCACCAGCCGCGGCGCGGCATCGACTCTGTCGCTGGTTTCTGGCAGATCGGGGTGAGAAGACGGCATCTGTGCACCTTGTATCAGGTCTATAGGCACTATTTGTCACTCTTCAGACACAACGTGTCACTTGGCGCGCTGCCAATTTGCACCCATCATAGCACTTGTAAGATGCCGCAGAACCTCGCGGGACGGTCCATCCGTCACAACTCACCGCACTCAGTAGTAACTTGCCTACCGCGGGTGGGGATCCGACTGCGCCGCGGCGGCCGCTATCTTTATAACCTGTGGGGGATCATCATGTTGCGCTTTCCCTTGAAACTGCGCGTAATACCGGCGATAGCGTGTTTGTTCGGGGCGGCGCTCGTTCCGGGAAAGTCCCAGTCTATGCCTGGCGTCATCAACGACCCCCTGGCCGTGGGAACCGTGGGCTACGGAGTGATCGAGGCCAGCGACGGGAACTACTATGCCCTGTCGCAGCCCAACCTCGGCCTGAAGTCCTGCGCTGATAATTCGAGTAATTATTGCTCGTACATTTACCAAATCAAAAAGGGAGAAACCCTCTCAGCCTTCCACACCTTTCAGGAAGTCGCTCCGACGAGCGGGGATCCCGCGAACAAAGACGGACTGAAACCTATCGCCCTGATTGAAGGGACCGACGGTAATTTCTACGGCGCATGCGAGACAAGCGGTCCGGGGCAATTCGGCACCATCTTCAAAATCACTCCAAACGGCACCTTTTCAGTGCTCGCCAGCTTTGGCGTCAATACCAAGACCCCTGGCATCCTGGATCCGGGGTTCCAACCGGTGGGCCTCATTCAGGGAATCGACGGCAATCTCTATTTTGTCAACGCTTCAGGGGTTTACTCACTCAACCCGAGTGACCCTTCCGGTGCCGTCACCACCGTCGCGACCTTTCCTTTGAGCTACACCGAAGGAAGCGATCCGTATGGCTACAACGCCTCTTCGATCATGCAGGCCAGCGACGGGAACTTCTACGTAATCATGGGTACGACGCCGCTAACCCTTCCGGGCGACCCGGGAGTGACCGCGGGAGGGATCGTTCAGGTGACCCCGACCGGTCAGTTGAGCCTCGTCCACGCCTTTGCTCTCGACGGCAGCGAGGGCAACCAGCCGCAGGGGCCGCTGGTACAAGGCCCCGACGGCTATCTTTACGGCACGACGAATACCTCCACCAGCGGCGGGACGACCGGTACCGGACTGGCCTTCAAAGTTATGCCCAGCGCCGGCGGCACATTCACCTCTCTGGGGCCACTACCGTCCATCACCGGGGTGCGGACCAGCAATGGTCTTTTCGTCGGCAGCGACGGCAATCTCTATGGCACCACCGTCCTGGGCGGCAATCTGACCGTCGGGCATTGCGCTGGGGTTGGATGCGGCGAGCTCTTCCGGATGACGCCGGATGGAACCTTTACCACGGTGTACGCTTTTCAAGGTGGAAGCGCCGCCAGTCCTAACGCTCCGCCTTTGCCCCCGGCAGACGGCGCCGACCCGGAAGGGCCGGTTGTGCAGGCGGACGACGGCGACTTTATCGGCAGTTCGTCGGGTTTCACAAGCATCAATTCCCCGGTCTTTTTCGATATCGATCTGGAGGGGAGCATCAAACCGCCGATCAGCCTTGTCGTGAGCCCGACAACTGCGGGGCTCAACACGCCGGTAAAGATTACGTGGAGCGTATTGAATGCTTTCTCCGACACGGCACAGAACTGCGGGGCGGTGGTGCAGGGCGGGCTCCCGGGCATCAGCGGCTGGTCAGGGCAGCAAACGGGAACGCTCGCCAACGGCATCTTCAGCGGAAGCGCGACCATCACGCCCACGCGGAGCGGCGCGTATGTTCTGGCACTGGTTTGCGGCGGCAATGAAGTCGGATTTGCCAATCTTGAAGTCTCCGAACAGTTCCAGATCACGTCTCTTTCTCTGCCCGACGGAAAAGTCAACGTCTCCTACGGCGAGTCTCTAACCGCAATTGGCGGCACGGGGGAGATAACCTGGTCGGTTGCCAACATGCCGCCGGGCCTTACCCTCAATTCGTCGACTGGCGCCATTAACGGCAAGCCGCTGCAGTTTGGCGACTATACGCTGGCCGTCACGGCCACCGATTCTTCCAATCCGCAGAATCAGACCACCGCGTCGGTCACGCTCAAGATCGTCTCCGGTCTTGCGATTGAGACCACCTCGGTCACCAAAGCGACCATCGGCGGGCAATATACCCAGAAGATCAACGCGCAGTTCGGTCTGCCAACTTATCTGTGGACCATCACCAGCGGAGCACTGCCGCCGGGAATCACCTTGACTTCCGGCACTCCGAATGCAGTTCTCTCCGGCATTCCCACCCAGGCGGGCAATTACACCTTCACGCTGCAGGTCGCGGACTTTGAAACGAATCCGTCCACGCAGACCGCGACCTATACCCTCAAGGTTTCCGACGATGTTCAAATCGCCTCCGTCGAGTTCACGCAGGCCATCCAGCAGTACCAGACGATCGACGACCTCGAAACCTCTCTGAGCAACAACGGTGAGCCTCCGGTTCCGCTCGTCGCCGGCAAGTGGGCTGTGATGCGCGTCTACTTCACCGAGCTCAAAGACGCCACCAACGTCACGCTCACGGTTACCGGCTCAGTCGTCGGCGTAAAGCCATTCAAGCTTGCGCCGGGTTGCGCGCCGCTCGACCAGCGCGCAGGCAACGGCTTCTGCAGGTCAATGGACTTCTACTTCATTCCGCAGCCCGGCCCATGGTCGACCGTGCTCACGCTCACAGACGCCACGGACAACCAGCTCGAGCAGGAAACGCTCAACGTCACGAGCCGCACCACATCCACGGTCCTCTATAAGGCCGTGAGCATCTGCTCGGTACCCAACCAGCCTAGCTCCTGCCAGGATCCCACCGTCCTGCCGAACCTGATCTGGTTCGCGAACAAGGTTCTTCCCACCGCGCTGGTGGTCCCGTCGATCAGTGCGCAAAGGATCTACAGGGCTCGGTCTCTCTATACCAAGGTATTTAACTGGGAGTCTGACGTCCTTGACGACGTCGCCAAGCTTTACTCGCCGGCGGACCAGCAGTCGGACACCAATACAGGCCAGCGAACCGACTACGCCGGTATCTACAGCACCGCACTCGACACAACCGGAGTGGCCCATCTTAGCTCCCACGACCTCATCATTCCCAACAGCGCGCCGCGCCAGGACGTGGACGGCACACCGCAGGTGCTCGCGCACGAAACCGGTCACACGCTGAGCCTGACCCATACCGGAATCGGCAATCCCCACGGCGAAACGGTAGGAACCTGCTACGGCGACGGCCGGGACCCTGCCGATCCGGATGAAATCCTGAACTGGATATTTGTCAGCAACTATCTGCAGAGCCTCTCCGGCGGCATCGAATACGGCTTCGACGTGGGCCAGCAATCCATCGTGGATGGCAGCAAAATATTCGACGTGATGGCCTACTGCATGAACCGCTGGATATCACCGTTCAACTACAAGAACATGTTCCCATTGCTTAACGGAGGCAATGTTACATCTCCAAACGTCAGGAAGAAGGTCAAGTCCGAGCCTGCGGCGCAGCCGAAGCCGCGGATCACCTACGCACAGGGCTCCTACATGCAGGTCAGCGGAACCATTCCTGCGACCGGCATCGCACTCGATCCCATCTTTACGGAAAACATGCTCGGCACCTCCGACCCCGGCAGCGGAAGCTACTCCATTCAGGAGCAGGGCGCGGGCGGCGCGGTTCTCTTCACACGATCGTTTACACCCATCATCGGCCAGACGGATACGGTAGGAACCGACTTCTTCACCGATCCGTTGTTCAACGAGTTCATCCCGGTCCTATCCGGCGCAGCGTCTGTCGCTGTGCTCGACCCGACCGGCAACGTGCTGACATCAGTTGCGCTCGGCACGCCGCCCACGGTCACCATCACCAGTCCGGCGGCGGGTTTCGTCGGCTCGGGAGAGCAGAACATCACCTGGACCGCAACCAGCCCTTCGGCAACCAGCTTCTACTCGCGCATCTACTATTCGACAAACAATGGCACAACCTGGCAGGATGTGCTCGACACGCCCGGCACCAGCGCCGTGCTCGACTTCAGCACGATACCCGGCGCGGCTGCCGCGCTGCTCCGCATCGATGTGTCGGACGGCGTAAACACCGGCAGCGCCACTTCGATCCCCTTCAACGTGCCGAAGAAAATGCCGTCGACCGTGGTGATCAGTTCGCCGGTCAGCGGGTCAACATTTGCCGCTGCCAATCCCGTCTCCCTGGCGGGCGCGGGCTACGACGCCGATGACGGCCTGCTCACAGGAACCGCGCTGCTGTGGTCTGACAACATTGAGGGCAATCTCGGCTCAGGCGCGCAGCTTCAGGTAACGACGCTCAAGCCTGGCGCGCACACCATCACGCTCACAGCAACCGATTCCGACGGCAATGCCATTACCGCGACCACGGAGATCACGCTCGCCGGCGACCCGCCGGTGGTTACGCTCACCACGGCAACTCCGTACGCAAACTTCGCCACTTGCTTCACCGCCACAATCAACTCGACGCCAGGCGCCGAGGGCTCCGATCTTTCTTCAGTGAGCTACAGCCTTGACGACGGCGCAACCTACACATCGATTCCGCTCACCACGCTGCCCTTCACGTTTCCGGTCACCGGCACAGGAAATATCGTTCTCGTTGCCGCGGCACAGGATGCCAGCGGACAGGTCGGCGTGCAATCCACCGAGCTCAATCTCGGCACAGGATGCACAGCCACAACCCTCACCGCAAACGGCGGCGGCGGCCAGAGCACATTGGCCGGCACAGCCTTCACCACTGCGTTGTCCACGCTCGTCGTCGACCAAAGCGGCAATCCCGTCTCCGGCGCAACGGTAACTTATGCCGCGCCAGTCAGCGGCGCAAGCGCAACGCTCTCTGCGGCCACGGCCACTACCAACTCCTCGGGCATCGCCACCGTGACGGCAACCGCCAACAGCACCGCCGGAGCGTATAGCATCACTGCAACCGCATCCAACGGCGGAACCACTGCAACCTTTGCGCTCACCAACACCGACTTCCAGATCGCCGCGGCGTCCTCAACGCTGGACGTCTCGCGCGGCTCCAGCGGGACTGACACCATCACGCTCACCGCGCTGGATGGCTTCAATGGCACAGTCGTCTTCTCCTGCTCGGGACTCGCTGCCGGCGCAACCTGCTCCTTCTCGCCCCCTTCGATCACGCCAACCGGTGCAAGCTCCAGCTCCACCATGACCGTAGCCGCAACCGCGTCAACACAAGTTGAGTGGCCCTGGACAAGCACTGAGATGCTCGCCTGCATGATCTTCGCGTTCTGCTATCGCCGTCGCCGCTACATCCAGTGGCTAACGCTCGCTCTGGCACTCGCCATCGGCTCGATCGCGCTGGGCGGATGCGGCTCTTCCGCAAAACAGACTCCGCCCGTAACATCCACCGTCACCGTGACCGCTACATCGGGTGCAACACAGCGCACAACAACCATAACGGTGCAGATCGGCGCCTCGTAGACCGTGGGCTGGACCCGACTTTCCTCCCAGGCTCTTCCATGGAAAATCGCCGTTGTTCTTCACTTGAATCTCCGCGCGTGCGATGCGGCCGAAACTGCCATCTCGTCAGTGGTGCATGGCGGCGTGTGGGAGGTGATCATCAAACGACAAGTGCGTTTTTCGGAAGGTATTACCCAGCCGTTGGTGCGGTTTCGGTGGTATCACAGGTTACCGGTCAGTCACTTCTCGAGGAACCTCTCGAGACCAATAAATCCGTCTAAGATTTTTGGTACTGGAGAACCTGCGAACATCAACATTCTCAGAATCCAGCCGTCACAGGACATTGGCGAATTCCAAAGGAGGGGAGCGGGAAAGGACAGTTAGGCTTTTCTGATCAGTCGATCGAGAATGTTGAAATGCGGATAGGGATTGACCGTGGTTTGCAAACATGGACTGACCCCACAAAGTGAGGCACGAGTGTAGACGAAATTGTAGCGGTCAAAGCACTCGAGAACTACTCAGAACCACAGCTTTTAAGAGCATGGCGGCAACGCGTTCAATCGAAAACAGTCATTTTCACTCGATTTCAACACATTTCAACAAGCCCCAAAATCTGGTTCGGGACCAGGGGGTCGGAGGTTCAAATCCTCTCTCCCCGAGGGTTACGGCAAAGCATCAAGGGGCGAGTACTTGTCATTTCTCGGCCACGCGAGAGGCTCAAACGGCGAAGTCCAGACTCAACTCATCATTTCGCAAGGCCTGGGCTTCGGCACGCAAGAGTGCTTGCGCCGCGCTGATTCCCTTTCGAACGAAATTGGCCGCATGCTTGTTGTCATGATGAACAAGCTGAAGCGCTAGGCACCGGTTTTCTATTCCCTATTCCCTATTCTCTGTTCCCTGCCTTTCTCATCCTGGCGGCCAGGTCATTTGGCGTCCGCCGAGTAGATGCAGGTGGAGATGGTCGACGGTCTGGCCGCCATCCTTGCCGGTGTTGACGACGATGCGATAGCCATGGGCGAGGCCCTTGCCGCGGGCGATCTCGCCGGCTGCCCAGAGCAGGTGGCCGAGGATGGCGCGCTTGCTTTGATCGGTGTCGATCATGGATGGGATGTGCTCGCGGGGAATGATGAGGATATGCACCGGGGCCTTGGGGTTGATGTCGGCAAAAGCGTACGACAGCTCGTCCTGGAAGACAGGCGTGGAGGGAATTTCGCCTTCGACAATTCTGCAGAAGAGACAGCTCATAACGACCCCAGTGTAGCGGACGGATCGAAAAAGTTACAGGGTGCAGCCGAAGTAGATGTGGCGCGCCAGGGACTTGCGCCGCATGCTCAGGCGGTGGCGGCTGGCTTCCACAGGCCTACGATATTCCCTTCGACGTCGGCGAACCAGGCGAAGGTTCCGGTTGGAATGGGGACCGGGGGGACGATGGTCTTTCCGCCCGCGGCCTCGACTTGCTGGAGCGATGCGGCCACATCGTCGGTCTCTATATAGAAATGGGTGAACTGGTGCGGCTCGTGGCCGAGCGCGGCGATGTGGCCGGGGATGCCAGTGGATGCGCCGGTATTGATCATACCCATGGGGCCGGGGTCGATCTTCCAGCCGAAGACGCTGCTATAGAAAGCGCTCGTCTTTTCCTTGTCCTTGCAGCCGATTTCGAAGTGAACGACGGGGTGAGGCATAAGCGATTCCTTTCACTGAGGATTGGACCAGTATGAGGTCGCGGGGCGGCGGGGTCAACGAGGAATTCCACAGTTGTTTCAGCGGGCGATGAATTTTTCTCTTGACATAATGTATTAGTCTTATAGTACATTGAATGCGTGATGAGTGCGCAGCACAAATCGAACGGATTTCGGTTGATGCTTGACCTGCACAGCGGGATGCCGGTTTACCGCCAGATTATGGACCAGGTGCGCGGAGGGATTGCATCCGGCGCGCTGACAGCGGGGGATCAGCTGCCCACGGTGCGGCAACTGGCGGTGGATCTGGAGATCAATCCGAACACCGTGGTGCGGGCTTACCGCGAGCTGGAATTCGGCGGACTGATCGAGACGCACCAGGGCACGGGAACTTTTATCAGCGCGCAGAAGATGAAGCGGGCGGATGCCGAGCGGGAGCGCCAGTTGACGCAGATTGTGGGCGATTGCGTGGCGCGCGCGGGGGCGGCGGGGTTCACAGTGGATGAACTGATCGAAGCGTTGCGCGGACCCTCTAGTGAGCCGGCGCGGAGGAGATGAACGATGAGAACGAGAGTGGAGTTTGTTCCGTTGAACAGAGTGGCGGTGACGGCGTTTGTGTTCTGCATTGCAGCGGGATTCGTTTTGACCGCGCTGATCAAGAACGGGGCGCCGTTCATTGTGGGCGTGCTGCTCGGCATTTACCTGCTGTTCGCAATCAAGGTGGTGCAGCAATGGGAAAAGGTGGCGCTGCTGCGGCTGGGGCGCTACGTGGGGTTGCGGGGACCGGGGTGGTTTCACGTGGTCCCGGTGTTTGAAACGATCAGCCACTACATCGATCAGCGCGTCCGCGTACACAGCGTGACGGCGGAGTCGACGCTGACGCGCGATACAGTGCCTGTCAATGTGGACGCGATTGTGTTCTGGATGGTTTGGAACGCGGAGAAGGCGATTCTGGAAGTGGAGAATTTTGCGGAAGCGATAAACATGAGCGCGCAGACGGCGCTGCGCGAGTCGATTGGGCGGCATGAGCTGGCGCAGATGATTACGGAGCGCGAAGTGATGGGACGCCAGTTGCAGCAGATTCTGGATGAGAAGACAAATCCGTGGGGGATTACGGTGCAGTCGGTGGAGATTCGCGATGTGCGCATTCCGCAGAGCCTTGAGGATGCGATGTCGCAACAGGCACAGGCGGAACGGGAGCGGCAAGCGCGCGTGATTCTGGGCCAGGCGGAGGTACAGGTTTCAGAGCAGTTTGCCACGGCTTCGAAAGTCTATAACGACAATCCGGGAGCGCTGCATCTGCGGGCGATGAACATGCTGTACGAGGCGATCAAGGAAAGAGGATCGATGGTGATTGTGCCGTCGTCGGCGGTGGAAACGATGGGCCTGGGTGGAACGCTGGCTACGGCGGCGATGGGGAAGCAGCAGGGCTGAGGATCAGCAGTGGAGGGAGAGATGAGAATCGGATCTGTATTGATATGCACAATGCTGGCAACAATGGCGCCGACGGGTTGGGCGCAGACGAATGATACGGCGAATTCGAGTGTGACGCCGGTCGAAGGCGTATGGCGGTGCGATATGAATGGCCTGCCGGCGGTGACGCTGACGGTGACAAACGAAGGCGGAAAACTGACGGGAGCTGTGCTGTTCTATCTGCATCGGCGTGAGCCGGGCAAGGCAGAGACGGCTACGGCTGGGGTTCCGGAGCCATTGTTCCATCCGAAGTTCGACGGCAATACGCTGACGTTTCAGGTGAGCCATCGCCGGGCGCATCCGCCGGGTTCGCTGCAGGATGAGCCGGTGAACTTCGCGTTGAAGCTGGATGGAGCCGGCAAGGCTGAGTTTGTGAACGAGAACGAGCACGATCCGAATGCTCCGAGGTACTTCCTGGTGAAGAGCGCGTACTAGAGTGGTGTCTCCTGAGTTCGCGTTTGATTTTGTTCGAAGTTGAGGCGGCGCCATCTAATGAAAATACAGGTCCTTCGACTCCGCTGAAGTACGCTTCGCTCAGGATGACAGGTCAATTATCTGACAAGAACTTTTGAGATAGGACACTAGCTGGTGTGGTCGAGGATGATCTTCCAGCCTTGCGGGCCTTTGCGCCAGACTAGCGAAAAGATGCCGTCGTCCTTTTTGGCGTCGCCGTGGGCGGTGCGGTCGAGGTGAAACGTGCCGGTGACGATAGCGTATTCGACCACGCCGGAAGAGGTGGGAAGCAGGCGGACATCGAGGTCGCCGAAGGTAAGCGTTCCCATCTGCTCCTTGGTGGAGTAGGCCTTGGTGTAGCGCTCCAGGATTGGGGAGTAGCCTTTGTTCAGATGGGCTCCGATGAAGGTGGTGTCGGAGGAGTTCTCGTAGGTCTGCATGAAGGTGGGGATGTCGGCGCGGTTCCAGGCGTCGACCTGGGCGGCGATGGCGGCGCGGATGGCGGCTTCTTCGGCCACCTGCGGTGGGGCAGACGGCGCTTGCGCGCCCAGGGCTTGGATAAAGGCTCCCACGCCGACAAAGACTAAGCATATGCACAATAGAATTCTTTTCATTGGATCATCCTCCGCGTTGAACCGCGCAAGTTAATGCCTGCGTTGCAATTTGGGACTGGTTCCAAATTACAGAATCGGCAATTCGAGAATCCATCCCGATTGATCAAAACTGCTCATTTAGCTTTCGGGTAGTCCGGCAGAATCATAGCCAACAAAGCGCATTTTCGCAACCGAAGGGAGAATCGGAATAATGCATGACACCAGGCAATCGCTTGCAGCTGAGGCGCACACTCACGCGGCCTACGAGCATTGGGTAGCCGATTACCAGTTGAAGAAAGGCGAGCAGGAAGCCGCTCAGGAATTCGCCAGAAGGGCATTCGAACATTCGACAGAAGCCGCCATTCTTTCAGAAGAAGCCTTTCGGCAAGAGCCAATGGCGGTGAACGGGTCAGCGACCGCGGAGGGAGCGGCCGGCAAAGCGCGTGATCCGATTACGATTGTGAAGCGCGATACCAAACACGCCCTGGCAGCCGAACTTCATACGAATGCGGCGTACGAGCATTGGGTGGCCCATTATCGGCTAAAAAAGGGCGACGAGAAACTGGCCAAGGATTATGCCAGGAGGGCGTTCGAACGGTCGAGGCGGGCGGCCGCGCTTTCTATTGAGGCTTTGCAGGAGGAGCCAAGTGGCGAAGAAGTTTTGAGCGTGGCGGCGGATTAGAGGCTCCTCTTCGGCTTGTATTCTGGGGCGTCCGGTTTCGCGCTGTCCTACAATTGCAGCATGGCTGCGCTGACTGCTTCCCTTCCCTTTCGCATTGTGCATACGGTTTGCTCGCACGACTGCCCGGACTCCTGCGGAGTTTTGGTCACCGTCGATGGCGATGGCCGTGCTGTGAAGGTCGCGGGTGATCCGGCGCATCCGGTTACGCAGGGGTTCCTTTGCGGTAAGGTGGCCAAGTACCTGGACCGGGTTTACGCGCCGTCGAGGATTCTTTTCCCCCTGAAACGAAAGGCCGGCGTGGCGAAAGGGCCGCTGGAGCGCGGGCGCGAGCACGAGGCTTTTGAGCGGGTTAGCTGGGACGAGGCTCTTAATGCGATTGCGGCGCAGCTCAAGGCCGTGGCGGAGGAGTTTGGTCCGGAGTCGATTCTTCCTTACAGCTACGCGGGGACGATCGGCGTGCTGGGATTTGGCTCGATGGACCGGCGATTCTTTCATCGGCTGGGGGCTTGCCAGTTGGACCGGACCATTTGCTCCGAGGCCGGCGGCGAGGCGTGGAAGCTGGTTTACGGGAGGAAGCTGGGGACGCCGACGGAGGACTTCCGGCTGGCCAAGCTGGTGCTAGCGTGGGGCGCGAATATCCACGGGAACAACGTGCACCTGTGGCCGATGGTGGAGCAGGCACGGAGGAACGGCGCGCGGCTGATTGTGATCGATCCGTATCGCACGCGGACGGCGGCGCTGGCGGACTGGCACATCGCGATCAGGCCGGGAACGGATGGGGCGCTGGCGCTGGGGTTGATGCATGTGATCTTGAACGAGGGCCTGGAGGATCGCGCATATATCGAAGCAATGACACATGGATTTGAGCAGCTTGCCGAGCGAGCGCGGGAGTATACGCCGGAGCGCGTGGCGGCGTGGACGGGAATGACGGCGGCGGAGATTGAGCGGCTGGCGAGGGAGTATGCGACGACGCGGCCCGCGGCGCTGCGGCTGAATTATGGAGTGCAGCGGACGGAGAATGGTGGAACGGCGGTGCGTGCGATTGCCATGCTGCCGGCGCTGACGGGGGCTTGGAAGTACCGCGGCGGGGGTGGACAGCTTTCGACTTCGGGGGCGTTCGATTGGGATGAGGCTGCTGTGAGGCGACCGGACCTGGCGCTGGCTTCTCCGCTGAAGCGGCTGGCACGGACGGTGAATATGTGTGAGCTCGGCGAGGCGCTCGCCGAGCAGGGATCAGGGATCAGGGAACAGGGAATAGCTGGCGCTGAGCAGCCTGATGGGGTTGAGGCTTCTCACAACGCGCCGACGGTGAAGGCGTTGTTTGTTTATAACTCGAATCCTGGGGCGGTGGCGCCGAACCAGAATGCGGTGAAGCGGGGTATGGCGCGGGCGGATCTTTTTACGGTGGTGCACGATCTGTTTTTTAACGATACGACGGATTATGCGGAATACATTTTACCGGCGACTACGTTCCTGGAGCATACGGATGTTCAGGGGGCGTATGGACACTACTTTTTGCAGCTCTCGCAAAAGGCGATTGAGCCTCCGGGCGAGGCGCGACCGAATGTATGGTTGTTTGGCGAGTTGGCGCGGCGGATGGGGTTCGAGGAGGAGTGCTTCGGGGATTCGGAGATGGATTTGATTCGCCAGGCGCTGGCGATTGGATCGGATGGGCACTCGACGCGACCCCAGATGGAGCATATTACGCTGAAAGACTTGAAGGAGCAGGGGCACATTCCGCTGGGGTTTCATCGCGATCCGGAGGGGCGGCCGTTTCAGCCGTATATTTCGGGATCGGTGCCGACGCTGTCAGGAAAGGTTGAGTTTTATTCCGAAAAGCTGGCGGCGCAGGGCTTGGATCCTTTACCTGGATTTATGCCGGCGACTGAGTCGCGATTTGGGGAACTGGCAAAGCGCTTTCCGCTGGAGTTTTTGAGCAGGAAGGCGGACAACTATATGAATTCGACGTTCGCCAACCTGGACGGGCATCGCAAGATGGAAGCGCGGACAAGCCAGCGGCTGGAGATGCATCCCGCAGATGCGGCTGCGCGCGGGATTGCGGATGGAGATGCGGTTCGGATCTGGAACGACCGGGGATCATTGAAGCTTACGGCGATGATGAATGCCAGCCTGCCGGCAGGAGTGGTGGCGGGAAAGCTGGACTGGGGCAAGTTGAGCGCGGGCGGGGAGAACGTGAACGCGCTTACGAGTGAACGGCTAACGGATATCGGCGCGGGGGCCACGTTTTATTCGACGCTGGTGGAAGTGGAAAGGCAGGGAATAGGGAATAGGGAATAGTAAAACTGGACCGATCAAGTTATGGAGATCCCAACTACATTCAGGCTTCGTCTGGCGACGGAAGAGGATATCCCGGCGCTCGATGCGCTGGTTGAGGCGTCTGTGCGGGGGTTGCATGCGGGCGATTATACGCAGGCGCAGATTGAGGGCGCGCTGGGGACGGTGTTGGGCCTCGATACACAGTTGATTCGGGATGGGACTTATTTTGTGGCGGAGACTGTTGCGGACGATCACTCGCGGCGGCTTGCGGGATGCGGTGGATGGTCGAAGCGGAAGACGCTGTTTGGTGCGGATCGCGCACCGGGACGGGAGCCGGCGTCGCTTGACCCGGCTACGGATGCGGCCAAGGTGCGGGCCATTTTTGTGCATCCGGCGTTTGCGCGGCGGGGATTGGGGACGCTGATTCTGGCTCGCGTGGAGGCGGAGGCTCGGGCGGCGGGGTTCCGGCGGTTTGAGATGGGGTCGACGCTGACGGGAGTGCCGCTTTACCGGCTGAAAGGGTATGTGGAGGTGGAACGGATTGCGGTTCCGCTCGCGAACGGCGAGACGGTGCCGGTGGTGAAGATGGTGAAGGAGGCTGGGTGAAGTGTTACGGGGCTTTGACCTGCTGGATAAATGCCTCGAAGTCCATCTGGTTCGAGCCTTCGACGATCTGGTCGCCCTTGATGCGCAGGAAGGTTGAGCCGATCAACTCGCCGCGCTTTCCAGTGGCTGGAAAGCCGAGATGATCTCCCAGAAGAGTCATGCTGGCCTTCCATCGAACCGCGACCTTTTCGCCTTCCGCGATTACATCGAGAACGTCGATGTGGAGGTCGGGGAATGCGCCACAGAAGGTGTGGAAGATGGCCTTGAAAGCGTCTCGACCGGCAGGCGAGTTGTCGCCTCCGGTAAAGCCGTAACCGACGCCGTCGGGATGAAACATCCGGTCGATGGCCGATTCATCTCTCTGGTTCCAGACCTGATCAAACCATTGCCTGGCGATTGTCTTGTTGGCTTCAAGCATGGCGGCAAGGATAGCCCGGATTCATAGCGATATCAAGCGTATTCTGCGTGCCCTCTGAACGCGCTTGAATCAATTTGCTGGGCTTGTTATCAGCATGGCCTAGGGACCCGAATCGAAAGTTCAACGCATAAAACCCCGAAGAGCAACCGCGCCCAGAGGGCACGCGCCTTCGACTCCGCTGAAGTACGCTTTGCTCAGGATGACAGTATCTTTGGATGGGAAGGAAAGGAGTGCAAAAACAGGTCCCCTTCGGCTGCGCTCAGGCAGGCTTTCCACTCCGCTGAAGTACGCTTCGCTCCGGATGACAGATCATTTGCTGATAAGAGCGTCAAGCTCAGCACACCAGATTCGAAAATGCTCTAATCGCCGAGGGATTCTTCTAATTCGGAGCCGAGGCGGTGGAGCTTCATTACTCGCCATTGCAGGCGGTCGAAGAAGAGGTAAACGACAGGGGTGGTAAAAAGCGTGAGCATCTGCGAGACGATGAGGCCACCGACGATGGTGATGCCTAATGGTTTGCGAAGCTCGGAGCCTACGCCCATGCCGATGGCGAGCGGCAAGCCGCCGAAGAGGGCGGCCATGGTGGTCATCATGATGGGGCGGAAGCGCAGGAGACATGCCTGGTAGATGGCGTCGACGGGCGACAAGCCTTCTTCGCGCTCGGCCTGGAGCGCGAAGTCGATCATCATGATGGCGTTCTTTTTGACGATGCCAATGAGCAGGATAATTCCGATGATGGCGATGATGCTGAGGTCGGTTCCCGTCAACAAGAGCGCCAGGATGGCGCCGACGCCGGCCGGAGGCAGTGTGGAGAGAATGGTGAGCGGGTGGATCAGGCTCTCATAGAGAATGCCGAGGACGATGTAGACGGCGACGAGTGCGGCGAGAACAAGCCATATCTCGTTTTTGAGCGAGTCCTGAAAAGCCTGCGCGGAGCCCTGGAAAGTTCCGTGGACTGAGCTGGGCATCCCCATGTCGCGCTGGACCTTTTCGAGGGCCGTGACGGCGTCGCCGAGGGCTACGTTGGGGGCGAGATTGAAGGTGAGCGTGACGGCGGGAAATTGGCCCTGGTGGTTGACCTGGAGCGCGGTGCGGCGGGCATCGTAGTGAGCGATGGCAGAGAGCGGGATCATGGCTCCGCCCGTGGATGGTGTGGGAGCGGCAAGCGCCGGCGTTGCTGCGGTTGTGGTGGCGGGCATCGAAGTGGGTGCGCCGGAAACGTTGCTGGCTTTGATGTAGATGTCGTTGAGCGAGTCGGGGCTTAGCTGGTAGCGGGGATCCACTTCCATAACCACATAGTATTGGTTGAGCGGAGTGTACATGGTGGAGACTTCGCGCTGTCCGAAGGCGTCGTAGAGCACGTTGTCGATGGTGGCGGTGGAGACACCGAGGCGGGCGGCGGTGTCGCGGTCGATGACCAGGCCGGCGGCGAGGCCCTGGTTCTGCTGGTCGGTGGAGACGTCGCGCAGCTCGGGCATGGCGCGCAGGCGGTTCTCAAGCTGCGGGGCCCAGGTGTTGAGCTCGTTCAGGTTTTCATCGCTCAGCGTGTACTGGTATTGGGCGGCGCTGCCGCGGCCGCCGATCTGCAGGTCCTGCTGCACCTGAAGATACGTGATTGCGCCGGGGACGCCGGTGAGCTTGTTGCGCAGGCGATCAATCACCTGGTCGGCGGTGACGCGGCCGGGGCGTTGATTGAGCGGCTTGAGGGCGACCCACATGTTGCCGATGTTGGTGCTGCCGCCGCCTGGGCCGGCGCCACCCACCGCCGCGGTTACCGAATAGACAGCTGGGTCTTCTAGAACCATCTGCGCCAGTTGGCGGTTCTTGTCGCGCATGGCGAGAAAGCTGATGTCCTGCGCGGCGAGAGTGCGGCCGTTAAGGCGGGCCGTATCCTGCTGCGGGAAAAGGCCCTTTGGAACGATTTTGAAGAGATAGACGTTGAGGGCCATGGTGCCGCAGACCACGCCGAGCATGAGCCATTGATGGCGCAGCACCCAGCGCAGAGATCGGTTGTATTCGTAGTGGAGCCAGAAGAAGGCACGCTCGCCGAGACGATAGATGGGGCCGTAGCGAGATTCGTCGCGCTGTTTCAGGAAGCGGGCGCATAGCATGGGCGTGGTGGTGAGCGAAACCAACAGGGAGACGGCGACGGCGACGGAGAGCGTGACAGCGAACTCGCGGAAGAGCTTGCCGACCAGACCGCCCATGAGCAGGATGGGGATGAAGACGGCGATCAACGACGTGCTCATGGAGAGGACGGTGAAGCTGATTTCTCGGGAGCCTTTCATGGCTGCGTCGAAGGGGGTCATGCCCATTTCGATGTAGCGGGTGATGTTTTCGATGACCACAATGGCGTCGTCGACAACGAAGCCGGTGGAGATGGTGAGGGCCATGAGCGAGAGATTGTCAATGGTGTAGCCGACCAGATACATGACACCGAAGGTGCCGACCAGCGAGAGTGGGACGGCGATGGAGGGGATGATGGTGGCCCAGACTTCGCGCAGGAAAAGAAAGACGACGAAGACGACAAGAAGAACGCTGACGATCAGGGAGATTTCTACATCGCGGACGCTGGAGCGGATGGTGGTGGTGCGGTCGACGGCGACGGCGAGCGTGATGGTGGGCGGGATGGCGGCCTGGAGGCGCGGTATCTCGGCCATGACCGCGTCGACGGTGGAGATGACGTTGGCGCCGGGAATTTTGAAGACCACCAGCGAGATGCCGTCGCGAATTTTTCCGGTAGAGCCATCGGCAGGGTTGATGCCGGAAACGCCGGCGGTGTGGATGTCGGCGACGCTGTCAACGATGGTACCCAGGTCGGACATGCGAACGGGCGCGCCGGTCTGCTGGTTGTAGCCGGCGATGATGGGGGCGTAGTCGGAGGCTTTGAATATCTGATCGTTGCCGGCAATCTGCCAGCGATTGGCGGGGTCCTGGAACGCTCCCTTGGGCCGATTTGCGTTGGCGCTGGCGAGAGCGGTGCGGACGGCTTCGAGTCCGACTCCATTTGAGCCCAGTTGCATGGGGTTCAGCTCGACGCGAACCGAGGGGCTGGCGCTGCCGAAGACGAAGACCTGGCCTACGCCCTGAATCTGGGAGATTTTCTGGGCGAGGATGGAGTCGGCCATGTCGTAAATCTGCGGCTTGGGGACAACGTCAGAGGTGAGGGTGAGGATGAGGATGGGGGCTTCGGCGGGATTGGCTTTGCGGTAGCCGGGATTCTGGGGAAGGTTGCTGGGGAGCTGGTTGCGGGCGGCGTTGATGGCGGCCTGCACATCGCGGGCGGCTGCGTCGATGTTGCGGTCGATGTCGAACTGGAGGGTGACGGAGGACGCGCCGAGGGAGCTGGACGAGGTCATCTGGTTGACGCCGGCGATGCGGCCGAACTGGCGCTCGAGGGGAGTGGCGACCGAAGAGGCCATGGTTTCGGGGCTGGCGCCGGGCAGGGCTGCATTGATGCCGATGACGGGGAAGTCAACGTTGGGGAGCGAGGCTACGGGCAGGATGGAATAGGCCACCGAGCCGGCCATCAGGAGGGCCAGCGAGAGGAGCGAGGTGGCTACGGGTCGCCGAATGAAGAGGGACGAGATGTGCATGTTGCGTGGTGCCTGATGTTCATCTGTTGAGGGTTGGGGTTTCCCACCCATTCCGCAGAAAAACGCGGAATGGATGGGGCACGGAGTTTTGTTCGGACCTCAAAATTCGGCCGGTTGAGGGTTGAGGTTTCCCACCTTAGCCGCAAAGTGCGCGGCGAAGATGGGGCACCCGGGGTTTGTTTTCCTCCCACCTTTCTTTTTTTAGTCGGCGGAGATGGGTTGGTGGTCGTAGCTGGGTTGAACAGTCTTTGGCTTCATGCGCTGGGCCAGCTTGTCGAAGTACAAGTAGACGACGGGGATGGTGTAGAGAGTTAGCAACTGCGAAAAGATGAGGCCGCCGACGATGGTGATGCCTAATGGTTTGCGGAGTTCGGCGCCAACGCCTCCGCCCAGAGCCAGAGGAAGGCCGCCTAGCAGCGCGGCCATGGTGGTCATGATGATGGGACGGAAGCGGAGCAGGCAGGCCTGGAAGATGGCTTCTTCGGCGGATTTGCCTTCGGTACGCTCGGCCTGCAGGGCAAAGTCGATCATCATGATGGCGTTTTTCTGCACGATGCCGATGAGCAGAATTACGCCGATCAGGGCGATGACAGAAAAGTCGGTGCGGGTGATGAGCAGGGCGAGCAATGCGCCGACGCCGGCTGAGGGCAGCGACGAGATGATGGTAATGGGGTGGATGAAGCTCTCATAAAGCACGCCGAGGACGATGTAGACGGTGACCAGCGCGGCGAGGATGAGGATGGGTTCGTTGGCCAGCGAGGTTTGAAACGCGGCGGCGGTGCCCTGGAAGCTGGCGTTGATCGCTTTGGGCATCTGGATGCGCTGCTCGATTTGGTTGACGGCGTTGACGGCATCGCCGAGAGCCTTGCCGGGCGCGAGGTTGAAGCTGATTACTGTTGACGGAAACTGACCCTGGTGGCCGATGGCTAGCTGCGCGCGCGACTGTTCCCAGTGGGCCAACATGCTGAGCGGGACCTGCGTGCCGTTACCGGATTTTACGAATAAATTGGAGAGCGTGCCGGGGTCGGTCTGGAAGTTCTGGCCGACTTCCATAACCACATGGTATTGGTTGAGCTGGGTGAAGATGGTGGAGACCTGGCGCTGTCCGAATGCGTCGTAAAGCGTGTTGTCGACGTCGGCCATGGCGATGCCGAGGCGGGCGGCAGTGTCGCGGTCAATGACGAGCTTGGCGCCGAGACCCTGGTCCTGGAGATCGCTGGCTACATCGGTGACTACCTTCTCGCGGCTTAGCTCATCGACCATCTTGCGGGTGTAGACGGCGAGCTCGTCCTGGTTGGGATCCTCGAGAGAGTATTGGAATTCAGTGCGGCTGACGCGGTCTTCAACGGTGAGGTCCTGCAAGGGCTGCAGGAAAAGCTGGATGCCCTCGACGGCGGCGAGATGCGGAATCATGCGGCGAATGACTTCAGTAGACGAGATTTTGCGGTCTTCGAGGGGCTTGAGGGTGATCTGGATGCGGCCGGAGTTTAGCGTGGTGTTGGTTCCGTCGACGCCGATGAAGGATGAGACGTTGTCGACGGCGTTGTCTTGAAGCAGAACGTCGACGAGCTTTTGCTGACGCTGAGCCATGCTCTGGAAGCTGACGGACTGCGGAGCTTCGCTGATGCCAAGGATCACGCCTGTGTCCTGCACCGGGAAGAAGCCTTTGGGGACGACGATGAAGAGGAGGATGGTCGCGACCAGCGTGGAGATGGTGACGAGCAGCGTGGTGAAGCGGTAGCGCAGGACAACCTGAATCGATCGGCCATAGGCGGCGATGATCGAGTTGAAGACATTTTCAGACCAGTGGTAGAAGCGTGTTTGGCGGGCAGTGGCCTTGTCTTGCAGGATGCGAGAACACATCATGGGTGTGAGCGTGAGCGAAACAAATGCCGATACCAGGATGGTGACGGCGAGGGTGATGGCGAATTCGCGGAAGAGGCGGCCGACGACGTCGCTCATAAACAGCAGCGGAATGAGCACGGCGATAAGCGAGACGGTTAGCGACATGATGGTAAAGCCGATTTGTTCAGAGCCCTTAAGCGCGGCGCGCATGGGGCTGAGGCCTTCTTCGATGTAGCGGGAGATGTTTTCGATCATGACGATGGCGTCGTCGACGACGAAGCCGGTGGAGATGGTGAGCGCCATGAGGGTGAGGTTGTTCAGCGAGTAGCCGAGAAGGTACATTACGCCGAATGTGCCGAAGATGGAGAGCGGGACGGCTACCGAGGGAATGATGGTTGCGGCGAGGTTGCGCAGGAAGAGGAAGATGACCATGACCACGAGCGCAACAGTGAGCATGAGCTCGTATTCGACGTCCTTGACCGAGGCACGGATGGTGATGGTGCGGTCAGTGAGCACCTTGACATGGATGGATGCGGGCAAGCTCGATTGCAACTGCGGCAGCAGCTTCTGAATGCGATCGACGACGAAGATGATGTTGGCGCCGGGCTGGCGCTGGATGTTGACGATGACGGCGGGCTGTCGGCCCATCCACGCGGCTTGCTGGGAGTTTTCGGCAGCGTCGACGATGGTGGCTACGTCTGAGGCGCGGACGGCTGCGCCGTTGCGATATGCGACGATGACAGGCTTGTAGTCGGAGCTTGAAAGAAGCTGGTCGTTGTCGGAGATAGTGAAGGACTGGCGCGCGCCGTTGAGGGTTCCCTTGGCCTGGTCGATGTTGGCGGCGGCGACGGCGGTGCGCAGGTCTTCAAGGCTTAAGTTGTAGGCGGCAAGCTGCGCAGGGTTGGCCTGGATGCGGACGGAGGGCTTTTGGCCTCCGGCGATGGAGACCAGACCTACACCTGTAACCTGGGAGATTTTTTGCGCGAGGTTGGTGTCGGCGGCGTCTTCGATCTTATCGAGGGGCAAAGAGTCGGATGTGAGCGCCAGAGTCATGATGGGCGCGTCGGCGGGGTTGACCTTGCTGTAGATGGGGGGATTGGGGAGGTCGGTGGGCAAAAACGTGTTCGCCGCGTTAATGGCGGCCTGGACTTCCTGCTCGGCTACGTCGATGTTCTCGTCGAGATTGAATTCGAGGGTGATGACGGAGCCGCCGCCGGAGCTGACGCTGGTCATCTGCTTGAGGCCGGGCATCTGGCCGAACTGGCGCTCGAGGGGCGCGGTGACGGATGAGGCCATGACTTCCGGGCCGCCGCCGGGGTAGAAGGTGAGCACCTGGATGATGGGGTAGTCGACTTCAGGGAGCGCGGAGACGGGGAGCTCGCGGTAGCCGATGACGCCCGTGAGCAGAATGGCCACCATGAGCAGCGAGGTGGCGACCGGGCGGAGAATGAACGGGCGCGAGGGGCTGAGGCTCACGGCTGGGGCCTTTTGGGAGCCTGCGTGACGGTGACGGCCTGGCCGCCGCGGAGTCGGTCTGCGCCGTCGATGACGATGTTCTGGCCGGGACTTAGGCCGCTGTCGAGAATGGTGAACTGGCCTTCGGTTAGCGCGACTTTTACGGATTGAAGGCGGGCGGTTCCGGAGCCGTTGGCGCCGACGGAGTCGATGACCCAGACGAAGGACCCTTGCAACCCGCTCTGGATGGCGGCGGAGGGAACGACAAGCGCGCTGGGACGGTCTTCCATAACCAAATGGATGTTGACGAACTGGTTGGGGAAGAGGGACTGGTCACGGTTGTCGAAGACGGCTTTGAGCTTTTCAGTGCCGGTGGTGGTGTCGATCTGATTGTCGCCGGTGAGCAGGTAGCCGGCGGCGAGTTTTTGCTGGTCGCTGCGGTCGTAGGCGTCTACGGCCAGGCGCTTGTCTGAAGCGAGTTTGTGCAGTACCTGGGGCAGCTCGTTCTCCGGCAGCGTGAAGTAGACGGCGATGGGCTGGAACTGATTGATGATGACCAGATTTGTAGTGTTGGCGGTGATGATGTTGCCGGGATCGACGAGGCGGAGGCCGATGCGGCCGTCGATGGGCGATTGGATGGAGCACCAGTCGAGCTGAAGCTGCGCGGTCTCAATTGCGGCCTTGTCGGCGGCGATGGCGCCCTGATACTGGCCCTGTGCGGCTTCATCGGCGTCGAGGGTTTCCTTGGAGACGACGCCGGCATCGAAGAGGGATTTGTAGCGAGCGTATTCAGCCTGGGCGTTCTTGAGCAGGGCCTCGTCGTGGAGCAAGTTGCCTTTGGCCTGGTCGAGAGCGGCCTGGTAGGGCTTGGGATCGATGACCATGATGGTCTGGCCCTGGTGGACCTGCTGCCCCTCAGTGAATTTGACGGGCTCGAGTTCGCCGCTCACGCGGGCTTTGACCGTAACGCTCATGTAGGGTGTGACGGTGCCAAGCGCAGTGAGGAAGACAGGCATGGGCTTTTGTTCAGCCGCGGCTACCTGCACTGGGATGGGGAGGCTGAAGAGCGCCGCTGCCTGGTTGGCGCTATTGAGGGCGCTCAACTGCTGGTTTTTATGGATGCGCCAGACCATGAAGCCGAGGCCAGCCACGAGCACGACATAAACGAGAACGCGGAGCCAGGAGCCTTTGCGAGCGGGCGGCGTAAAGGATGGGTCAAACTGATTGGAGGCGGGCAAAGATGACTGTGGAACGGTTTCAGTGGACATGGTGTCGTTTCCCGTCGTTTTCTCGAATGTATAAGCGACCGCTGAGTCATGGGCAAACAAGACGAGGCTCTGGGCACACTAATCTCTTACTACGGACGGAGCGGTTTGGGAGGAAGTTTCGCCTGCCGGCGGCGAGTTTGCATGGGTTATAGGTGGATCGCCAAGCAGCGCTCCCGGAGGCGCTATAAATCAGGCTAACCGGATCGGGTTAGCGCAGTCAGATATGGTTAGCAAATTAAAGGCTAGGCTGTGAAATGGGTGGCTTTACTGGGGGAGGGCTGCTTCAAGGTTTGGTGCGCTAGCTGATGGAAAGGTTGCCTTGCTCGAATGAGATTCTTCTGAAGTTCTTGATGGCGCAACTGGCAGGATGGGGCGACGGAAAACTGCATCCTTCAAGCGGGTTCGGCGTCCAAATTAGGATGAGTGAAGGGCCTTTTGTTTGAACTTGCGCCTTTTGTTCCCGTCTTCGTCTACCATAGTAGTTCAACTGCATGTTCTACCGGTCCCTGGGCGCCGCATGGCGCGGGTTCCGGAACCCGGTGAGCCGGTGAAGGCCGGGCGAGGGAATCCGCTAGACCCATTGTCCCATTGACAAGGGTACAGGCAGCCCGGCTCAGGAGCGAGTACCAGCCATATGATGTGGATTGTCCGGCTTGCGCTTCGGCGGCCTTACACTTTTGCCGTCTTTGCATTTTTGATTTTGCTGCTTGGCGTCTTCAGCATTGTGTCGATGCCGACGGACATTTTTCCGAACATCGACATTCCTGTTGTGACTGTGGTTTGGCAGTACGCAGGCCTGTCGGCTCAGGAGATGTCGACCCGCATTATCTTCAACAGCGAGCGGGGCATGACCACCACCGTCAACGACATTGAGCACATTGAGTCGCAGTCGCTGAATGGGATCGGGGTCATCAAGATTTTCTTCCAGCCGCATGTGAACATTGGCAGCGCGGTGGCGCAAGTAACCGCAATCAGCCAGGTTCAGTTGCGGCAACTGCCTCCGGGAACCACTCCGCCCTTCATCATCCAATACAACGCCTCCAGTGTTCCCGTACTGCAGTTGGGCCTGAGCGGCCAGGGGTTGGACGAGCAGCGGCTCAACGATCTGGGCCAAAACAACATCCGCACGCAACTGGCGACCATTGAGGGAGCGCAGACGCCATTTCCCTATGGCGGCAAGCAGCGGCAGATTCAGGTGGATCTTGACCTGCATGCGCTGGAGGCCAAGGGGCTCTCGCCCGTGGACGTGGTGAACGCCATCAACGCGCAGAACATCATTGCGCCTTCGGGAACGATGAAGGTGGACCGATTCGAGTACGCGATCGAAACCAACTCCGCGCCCGCTGTGGTGAACGACCTGAACAACCTGCCCATCAAAGCGGTGAACGGCGCAGTGATCTATATCCGGGACGTGGCGCACGTCCGGGACGGGAGTCCGCCACAAACCAACATCGTGCGCGTCAATGGAAGCCGCGCCATTCTGATGAGCGTGATGAAGACCGGTTCTTCGTCCACGCTCGACATTATCAAGGGCGTGCAGAACGTGCTGGCGAACATGAAGGGCCAACTACCGCCGGAGTTACGCATCAGCGCGCTTTCCGACCAATCGATCTTTGTGCGGGGCGCCATTAATGGCGTGGTCCGCGAGGCTATTATTGCCGCGTGCCTGACAGCCATTATGATCCTGGTGTTTCTGGGCAGCTTTCGATCCACGGTGATCATTGCGGTGTCGATTCCACTGTCGATTCTATGCTCGCTTATCATGCTTTACGTGCTGGGCGAAACGGTAAACATCATGACGCTGGGTGGACTGGCGCTGGCTGTGGGCATCCTGGTGGACGATGCGACGGTGGAGATAGAAAACATCAATCGCAACCTGGAGTCGGGCAAGGAAATTGAGCAGGCGATTCTGGACGGCGCAGCGCAGATTGCTACGCCAGCCCTGGTTTCCACGCTGGCCATCTGCATTGTGTTTGTGCCTATGTTCTTTTTGAGCGGCGTGGCGCGCTACCTGTTTGTGCCCATGGCCGAGGCGGTGGTGTTTGCCATGCTGGCCAGCTACCTGCTGAGCCGGACGGTGGTGCCGACGATGGCCAAATACCTGCTGCAGGAGCACGACGATGCGCAGATGGCGCGGAAGATGGTGAGCCGCAATCCGCTGGTGCGATTTCAACTGGGCTTTGAGTCGGGCTTCTCGAAGATGCGGCTGGGATACCTGCGGCTGTTGACGCTTTGCGTTGACTATGCGCGAAGCTTTCTGATTCTGTTTACGGTGTTTTCGATCGGCTCGGTGGTTCTGCTGACGCCGCCTCTGGGGCAGGACTTCTTTCCGAACGTCGATGCCGGCCAGTTCAAGATTCACGTGCGTGCACGGACGGGAACACGCATTGAGGAGACAGCGCTGCTTTGCGATCACATTGATGGAACCATCCGCGAGCAAATTCCAGCCAAGGAGCTGGTGACGATTGTCGACAATATCGGGCTGCCTTACTCGGGGTTGAATTTGTCTTACTCGACTTCAGCGCCGATCGGGCCGGCGGATGCTGATATCCAGGTGCAGTTGACCGAAGATCACCATCCGACGGGCGATTACGTAGAGAAGCTGCGCACGGTGTTGAATCGCGAATACCCTGGCGTGACCTTCTACGTGCTGCCGGTGGATATTGTGACGCAGATTCTGAATTTCGGCTTGTCGGCGCCGATCGACATCCAAATCGTCGGCCCGGACCTCTACGGCAACCGGGCTCTCGCAGAAAAGATGCTGAACGAGGTACGCTATGTTCCCGGCGCCGCGGATGCGCGCATTCAGCAGCCGTTCGATTACCCGAACATGACGGTGAATGTGGACCGGACGCGGGCGGAGGATATTGGGCTAACGCAGGCGAATGTGGCGCAGAGCATTCTGGTGTCGTTGAGCGGGAGCTTTCAGACGACGCCGAATTTTTATCTGGACCCCAAGAGCGGCGTTACATATAACGTAGCAATCCAGGCACCGCAATACCGGCTGGATTCGCTGGCGCAACTGAGGAGCCTGCCGGTCACGGGGTCAGGGCAGGCAACACAGCAAATCATGGGTGGTGCGCCGGGTATTGGAGCTGTAGCCGGCGCACCGGCGACCCATGTGCCGGGTGTCCCGTCGCCGGTGGACGTGCTGGGCAATGTGGCGACGATTGTGCCGGGAACAGAGCTGGGGACGGTGAGCCACTATAACGTGCAACCGGTGCTGGACATCTATACCAATGTGGACGGCACGGACCTGGGCACGGTGACGCGTGCCATGCAAAGGATCATCAAAGAGCACGATGGCGATTTGCCGCGCGGTTCGCACTTCATCCTGCGCGGACAGAGCGACACGATGAGAAAAAGCTACGTTGGCCTGCTGGGCGGGCTGGCGTTTTCGATTCTGCTGGTGTACCTGCTGATCGTGGTGAACTTCCAGTCGTGGCTCGATCCATTTCTGATTATTTCCGCGCTGCCGGCGGCGCTGGCGGGGATTGCGTGGTTCCTGTTTGTGACGCATACGCGGCTGAGCGTGCCGGCGCTGACGGGAGCCATCATGTGCATGGGCGTGGCTACATCGAACTCTATTCTGGTGGTGACGTTTGCACGCGAGCAGTTGGAGATTCTGGTGGGGGATGCGCGGCGGGCGGCATTGAACGCGGGGTTTGTACGCCTGCGGCCCGTAGTGATGACGGCGTTGGCGATGATTATCGGAATGATTCCCATGTCGCTGGGCCTGGGCGACGGGGGCGAACAGAATGCGCCGCTGGGCCGGGCGGTGATTGGCGGACTGCTGCTGGCGACGGTGGCCACGCTGTTTTTTGTGCCGGTATTCTTTTCCGTCGTCCACGGCTGGCTGGAAGGCCGGCGAAAGGCGACGGCTGGCGCGGGACGTGCAGGGACGATTGACGAGTTTGACGAGCTAGCGGAGTAGCTATCGACATGAGCAACGAAAACAAACCGAATACGCATGTGGCTCCGCAGGCGAGCCACGAAGGCGGCCATGACACGGAGACCGCGCCGGAGCAGAAGCCGGTCTCGGGCGGCAAGGCGCTGGTGGGCGTGGCGATTCTTCTTATCGTGGCCGCGGTGCTGGCGGGCTGGGGCTTATGGAGCCGCAAACAAGCCAACACGGTGCTGGCCGAGCACACCACGGACCTGGCTGCGCCCGCGGTGATTGCCGTGGTTCCCGAGCAAGGCGCGCCGACGGACAGCTTTGTGCTGCCGGGCAACGTGACCGCGTACACGGATTCGCCCATCTACGCGCGGACCTCGGGTTATTTGACGAAGTGGTATTTCGACATCGGCGCGCGAGTGAAGCAAGGGGCGCTGCTGGCGGTGATTTCGACTCCCGAACTGGACCAGCAACTGTCGCAGGCACAAAACGACCTGGTAACCGCCGAGGCCACTGCCAACAATGCGCGCATTCAGGCGGATCGGTATACGGGACTGGTAAAAACAGACGCGGTGTCAAAGCAGGATACCGACACATTTGTGAACCAGGCGGCGGCAACAGAGGCGGCTGTGAAGTCGGCGCAGGCGAATGTGCAGCGGTTTAAGGAACTGCAGGGATTTGAGAAGGTGTATGCGCCGTTTGACGGAGTGGTGACGGCGCGCAGCGTCGACACAGGGCAGCTGATTACAGAGGGCGGGACCAGCGAGCTGTTTCACATGCAGGCGATTCAGACGCTGCGCGTTTATGCAAACCTGCCGCAGAGTTACTCGGCGAATGTGAAGCGCGGAGCGAAGATCGACCTGACCTTTGCAGAGCACGCGGGGAAGACGTACCAGGGAACGCTGGTTCGGACGGCGGACGCGATTGATCCTGTGAGCCGGACGCTGCTGGTGGAGATCGATGTGAACAACCGCGATGGCGAGCTGCTGCCGGGCTCGCTGGCGCAGGTTCACTTCAAGACGCCGGCGGCTGGCCCCACGTTTATTGTGCCGGCGTCGGCGCTGATCTTTCGCAGGGAGGGGATGCGGCTGGGCACGGTAGTCAACGGGAATATTGCGCACCTGGTTCCGGTGGTGATTGGCGAGGACGATGGGGCGACGGTGCAGATTGTGAGCGGGCTGAATGGCGGCGAGAAGGTGATTCAGGATCCGCCGGACTCGCTGATTGAGGGCGAGAAGGTGTACGTGGAGAGCTCTGGGCAGAAGAGTGATGCGGGGGGCAAGTAGCGATGCCGGGGCTTCACATTGCGAAGGGTCAGGCGGCTTTGAAGAAGCATGGATTGAGCCGTGCTGCAAACGGGCCGGCCGCGGACTCGGCATTAGCCTCGAAGGGATTGCATTTTGCTGAGAAAGCATTCCCTCAGGGGCTAAAGCCCATCGCTTCTATTCGCGCGACTTCGGCACGACTAAAGTCGTGCCCTGTTACAAAGCGTTCGCGCATCTCCGCTGGAACAGGTTTGGCTGCCGCCTGTATTGCCGCGCTGATGGCTTTCGCCGGTTGCAAGCCGGTGGGCCCGAACTACAGTCGCCCCACGTACACAGCGCCGCCAGCTTACAAGGAGACAGGTGCATCGACGGTGTTGACTCCGCCGCCGAATCCGCCGGGAGGTGGATGGCAGGCGGCGAACCCGTCGGATGGGATGCTCAAGGGGAAATGGTGGGAGATTTACCAGGACCCGCAGCTGAATCAGCTGGAGGAGCGAATTGCGAACTATAACCAGGGATTGCGGCAGGCGTTGGAGACGTATCTGGCGGCGCAGGACCAGGTGAAGGCGGCGCGATCAGCGTTGTATCCGACACTTTCACTCGATCCTTCTGTTACTCACGACAAGAATTCGGCGAACAAGCCGCTGGTCACACCTACTACGGTTTCGAACTATAACGACCTGATCCTTGCGGGTGGCGGCAGTTGGGAGCCGGATTTCTGGGGTCGCATTCGCCGGACGGTGGAGGCGGCGCACGAAAATGCGCAGGCCAGCGCGGCGGATATGGCCAATGTGAACCTGAGCCTGCAGGCGACCATGGCCACGGACTACTTTCAATTGCGCGGGCTGGATGCGCAGATCAAGCTGCTCAACTCCACAATAAAGGACCAGGAAAGCCAGCTGGATCTGACTGAGCGGCGACTCAAGGGAGGCATTGGGACCGCGGTGGATGTGGCCCAGGCCCAGACGCTGCTCGAAACCACGCAGGCGCAACTGGTGGATGTGGGCGTGGCGCGGGCGCAGTATGAGCACGCGGTGGGCACTATTGCCGACTACAAGCTGCCGGATTTCAGCATTCCATTCTCTCCGCTGGATTTGCAACTGCCGAAGATTCCATTGGGCGTGCCTTCGCAACTGTTGGAGCGGCGGCCGGACATTGCCGCGGCGGAGCGGCGGACGGCCGCAGCCAATGAGCAGATCGGAATTGCGGTGAGCGCGTTCTATCCGACCATCGATTTGACGGGGCAGGGCGGATTTGAAAGCACACATGCCGGCACTTGGATTCAAGGTCCGAGCGCGCTGTGGTCGCTGGGAGCGCAGGCGACGGAGCTGCTGTTTGACGCCGGGCAGCGACGGGCGCTGACCGAGCAGGCAAAGCATCAGTACGAGGCGCAGGTTTCAGGCTACAAGGGCGTGATTTTTCTCGCCTTTGAAGATGTGGAAGACCAGCTCTCAGGGTTGAGGATTCTGGAGCAGGAAGCGAGCGCGGAGCAGAGAGCGGTGGATTCGGCGCAGCACTCGTTTGATATTTCGAACCAACGCTACAAGGGCGGAGTGACGAGTTATCTCGAGGTGCTAACGGCAGAGGCAACGCTCGAGCAGAACGAGCTTACGGCTGTGAATTTGGAGACGCGGCAGTTTGTGGACAGCGTGGGCTTGGTTCGATCGCTGGGCGGGGGATGGGATACTTCGCAGTTGCCTAAGTAAAGCAGAGGCGGATTGCGGATGACAGTTTTCACAATGCTGCTGTGTTTCGATTCAGGGCATGCGATTGCATGAGGGCTCACATCACCCCTCCGGGGCGAAGGGTCTCTGCTGTGATGCTTTCCCAGGGTTCCCGTCCGCCGTTGCGGACTCCACCCTGGGCTATTCTCGCGCCTCCCTCCGGGAGGGAATCAGTCGAGCTGATGCGATCGGCGGCGAATTGAGCAAGGAGACGCGATCAGGGGAGAAATCCGGAGAGCGTGATCGGTCGAGCGGAACGGGAATTGCCCCCACAACAGATTGATCACGCGACCGGCTTGTCACCTGCGGTGGGTTCGCCGTGCGTTGGGAGCAAGTGCGGTAGTATTGGAGGCAATCCATATCGCCACCCAAGGCCGCCTTTATGCTTTCCTATAAATTCCGCACATCCGCGATCGGTGTCTGCTTGCAGATTCCGTTGTTTCTGGCGTTGTCATTCGCCATCCCTCCCCTCGCTCACGCGCAGGAGCCCTCCTGGACGCTTGTGGGACCGGCCTTCAGCGCTTCGGTGGAGGAGATCCAGAAGGCCGCGGCGGCGGTTCCTGCTGAAAAGTACATGGAAGCGACGGTCCTGTTCGAGCGGGATGCTTACACGCTGGACATGCAGGGGCGAGTTACGTACCGGCACTCGATGGTTTACCGGATCGAAGCACAGAGCGGTGTTGAGGGATGGTCAGAGACGGAGGCCCGTTGGGAGCCGTGGTACCAGAACGAGCCTGAGATTCGCGCCAGGGTAATTGGGGCGGACAGCAAGGTGAGCCCGCTGGACCCGAAGACCGTGACGGATGGACCGGCGAACGAGGACGACGAAGAAACCTATACCGATGCCCGCGTCCGCAAGGCTCCGCTGCCGGGATTGGCCGTGGGCGCCATTGTGGAGGAGGAAACCACCACCTCGGACAAACTGCCGTTCTTCTCCGGCGGTGGAATTTATCGCGACAGCTTCTCGCGGAGTGTGCCGATCATCCACTCCGAGTTGCTGATCGACGTTGGGAAAGAATTCAACCTGCAATATCGCGTACACCTGATGCCGGCCGTCAAGATTTCAGATGAGAGCCAGGACGGGGTTCGCCATCTGCGATTTGTGCAGGAGTATCTCAGCGCGCACGAGGATTCGGACATCGAGCTGGCGACGCATAACTTCACGGCACCGCTGATCGAGTTCTCAACGGGCGCATCGTGGGCTTCGGTAGCCAGCGCATACCGCGCCCTAGCCGAGGCCCATATCGATCCGGAGAAGGTGAAGGCGCTGCTTCCCGCTGTGCCGGCGGGGACAGACCGCATGGCGACCATTCAGCTAATCGTTGCGCGTCTGCACAAGGACATTCGATACACGGGCATCGAGTTCGGCGAGGCGAGCCTGCAACCGGCGACTGCCGCTGAAATCATCAAACGGCATTATGGCGATTGCAAGGACAAGGCCGCGCTGCTGGTGGCGATGCTGCACGCATCCGGCATTCCGGCCAGCCTGGCGCTGCTTGACACGGGTCCGGGCGTGGATGTGACCGCTGAATTGCCGGGGATGAACGAATTCGATCACGCCATCGTTTATGTGCCCGCGGCGGGCGGCGGCGATCCGTTATGGATCGATGCGACCGCGGAATATGGGCAGGTGGGCACGCTACCCTCAATGGACGAGGGGCGGCTGGCGCTGATCATTGCCGAGGGGACGACGGCGCTGACGCTGACGCCGACACCCAAGCCGGAGGACGACCTGCTGACGGAGCTGCGCGATGTGACGATGGCCGAATACGGGTCGGCGCACATCAGCGAGACCTCTCTGACGCATGGCGACATCGATGCTTCGTATCGCGAAGACTTTGGCGGCGCGGAGACGCGCGAGAAAAAAGCCAACATGGAGAAGTACGCGAAGAATGAGTACCTGGCCAAGACTCTGGCGAGCGTGGAGCACGGAGACGGCAGAGATTTGACGAAGCCCTTTGTGCTGAAGCTGGATATGAAGGAAGCCAAGCGCGGCAACACGATGATGGACGATGCTGCGGTGGCGATTCCCTTCTCTGAGATATTCAACCGGCTTCCGGAGTGGTTCAAGACGGATCCGAAGGTTGAAGGCGAAAAGCTGACGCCCCAGCAGGAGGAGAATCGAAAGCGCGCGGTGCAGGCGCGGACCACTGAATACGATGTGCACCCGTTCGCGACCGAATGGCATTATACGATTACGCCGCCCGCCGGCTTTCAACTGCGCGCTTTGCCTGAAAACAAAAGCACAGACATGGGACCGGCAAAGTTGACGCAGCACTACGAAGCGGATTCCGCGGGCATCATCAAAGCGGTGTTCCACTTCGATACCGGAAAGCCGCACTACACCGTTGATGAGGCGCTGGCGTTGAGAGATGCGGTGCTGGCGGCCTACAAGCAAGACATGATCCTGGTGCTTTTTGATCAGGCAGGGTCGAAGCTGGTGGCTGCGGGGAAGATTCGCGAAGCTCTTGCTGCGGACCGGGCGCTCATCGAACTGCATCCGGCGGAAGCGCTGCATCACGCACAGATCGGTTACGCATTTTTGCATGCCGGAATGGGGGACAAAGCGCGGCAGGAGGCGCAGCAAGCAACAAAACTTGATCCGAAGTCGGCAGTGGGCTTCAGGGCCCTGGGATGGATTTGCCAATTCAATAAGATCGGCGTCGAGCGTGCGCGGGGGTTCGATTGGGATTGTGCGGCGAGTGCGTACAAGAAGGCGCTGGAGATTGATCCGGATGACTCCGACACGGCGGTCAACCTGGCGGTGCTTGACGAATTCGATCGCGACGGAGAACGCTACAGCGCGAATGCGAATCTGGCTGATGCGATTCGCGGTTATCGATCGGTGAAGCAGAAGGACAAATCCGTCGGCGATCAGTACGACGACAACATTCTGTTTGACCTGCTATACAGCGGACAGTACAAGGAGCTTCTGGACGAAGTTGCAAAGCTGCCTTCTTCTGTGACGCGGCAGGCTCTTGCGATTTCAGCAACGGTGGCGATGCAGGGAGGAGCGAAGGGCGTTGCAGCAGGCATCGACCGTGCCGACCACCTGGCCGCGGGAGCGGAGGACAGAACGTCCGCCCTTGCTTCCGCTGGAACACAGCTTCTGCATCTGCGAATGTACCCAGAAGCTACGGGGATCTTGTCGGCGGGCGTGGAGGGGCAAAGCAATTCCGCGGCTGTGGCGCAACAGATTGCGGTATTTCGCGATCTGAAGCCGTGGAAAGACGATTATTTGCCTGCCAGCGATCCGCGGGCTGTGGTGCAGCGGATGTTCATGACCGTGGTGACAGCGGAATTCAACGAAAAGACCGCGGCTGAAGTTCTCACGCGGCACGCCTACGGATCGGACGAAGAGTGGCGCCGAAACCTGGAAAAAGTAAACGAAAGCAACGGCATGCTGCACGCTCTTGCGACGCAATCGGGACTGCCCGCCAGCGTGCTACTGGATGTGATTGCGGGGAATTTGAAGTTGACGGTGGAAGGCGACGACGAGACGGGCCACAGGATTTCAATGCAGAGCCTGGGGTCGAACACGCAGCAGTTTTTTGTCACCAAAGAGGACGGCGCATACAAGATTGTGAGCGACGGAACCACGCCTTCGGAGTCGGGAAATGAGGTGTTGTATCTTTTGCATGCTGGGAGAGAACGCGAGGCGCGATCATTGCTGGACTGGACCAGGGACCGAATGCACAAAGGGGGCGGCGACGATCCGCTTTTTGGGTCGCTGTTGCCGCGATTCTGGAGCGTAGGCGATACGGGTGATGCGGCTGCCATGCAGTTGGCTGCAGCCTCGCTAGTGGCTTCGAATGACGGCATCAAGGATCTGTTGCCGGGGCTGCGCGCGAGTTGGGAAAAAGCAACGTCGGATGATGCGCGGCTGAATCTGGGACTGGTGCTGGCCTCGGGCTACCTGCATGTGGAGGATGGCGAGGATCTGAAGACTGTGAGCGCAGAAATTCTGAAGAAGTATCCCGACTCCTACGTGGCCATCGCATTTGCGGGGAGCGCGGATGGGATGCTTAAGGACTGGAAGGATTCGAGCGAGTTGATCGAGTCGCGGCTGGCGAAGCATCCGGATGACGAGAATCTGCTGCGCTTGAAGATTCAATTCGCAGAAGAAAAGAGCGACTTTGCGCTTGCTCGCACGACGGAGCAGACGCTGATCGACAAAGGCAAGGGAACTGCGGGTGACTACAACAACGTTGCGTGGCTGGCGCTGTTCGATGACAAGGTGGATGCAGGGAGCGTGAAATCGGCGCAGCAGGCAACCATGCTGACCAAGGACTCAACCTTTGCCGAGCTGCACACGCTGGCTTGCATCTATGCCTACGAAGGGAAGAGCGCGGAGGCGCGCGATATGCTGCTCAAAGCGATGACCGTGGACAATCTCTCCGAGCCCAATGCCGAGGTGTGGTACGGGTTTGGCAGCATCTATGAACAGTATGGCGTGAACGATGCGGCGGTTGCCGCGTACAAGAAGGTGGAGAGGCCGGCAGGCAGGATTGGCACGACCAGCACGTATTCGCTGGCACAGGCGAGGCTGAAGACGCTCGGGGCGGCGGCGACTCCGGCTTCGGTGCGCTGAAGCACTGCGATCCTGCCCAGGCTTCAGGAATCGTTGCGCTCCTGCTCCCATGGGTCCACGGGTTTGCGGTCGATGCGGTCTTCGCGATCCTGGCGCTCCTCCTGTTCGCACTGCTTCTCGCGTTCCTCGCGCTCTTCGCGGCCATCGCTCATAGGCGCCCTCCTTTCCTGATTGTACGAAGATGAGCCGCATTCGATCTCGCGGTTTCATCGGCCTGATTTTCCTTCGGTTTCGTTTTGAGGATAGGATGGATGTGCGCAAGACGGGAGAATCGGGAGCGATGACGGCGGCTGCACAAGCAAACGGAGCGGGCTTCAGCAAGGTGTGGCCGGATGCGCGAAGCGCACTGGATGGCATTGTGCACGATGGGATGCTGCTGGCGATCGGCGGCTTTGGCTTGTGCGGGGTGCCAGAAGCGCTGATTGTGGCGCTGCGCGAGACTGGGGTGCGCAACCTGACCATTGCCAGCAATAACGCGGGCGTGGATGAGTGGGGCATTGGCATGCTGCTGCAGACGCGGCAGGTAAAAAAGATGATTTCGAGTTACGTGGGAGAGAACAACGAGTTTGAGCGGCAGTATCTAACCGGCGAGCTGGAGATTGAGTTTGCCCCACAAGGCACGCTGGCTGAACGCATGCGGGCGGGTGGTGCGGGCATCCCCGGCTTCTATACGCGAACCGGGGTTGGAACGCTTGTTGCCGAAGGGAAAGAACACAAGGAGTTCGATGGGGCGACGTACATTCTTGAACGCGGCATTCAGGCCGATGTGGCTTTGGTGAAGGCATGGAAGGCTGACCGGCTGGGAAATCTCATCTACCGGCGAACAGCGCGTAACTTCAACCCCAACGCGGCTACATGCGGGAAGGTTACGGTGGCTGAAGTGGAGATTTTGGTCGAGCCCGGAGAACTTGATCCGGATGAGATTCACACGCCCGGAATTTTTGTGCATCGCGTGGTGCACAATCCAAACGCGGAAAAGCGCATTGAGAAGATAACCACACGAGAGGCGTAACAAAGTGCCCTGGACTCGCTACCAAATGGCCGCGCGCGCGGCGCAAGAGCTGCAAGATGGCTTTTATGTGAATTTGGGCATCGGCATTCCTACGCTGGTGGCCAATCACATCCCGCATGGAATCACGGTAACTCTGCAGTCGGAGAACGGGCTCCTCGGCATGGGGCCGTTTCCGCTTCCGGATGAAGTCGACGCCGATCTGATTAACGCGGGAAAGCAGACTGTAACGTTTGTTCCGGGCGCGTCAACATTTTCGAGCGCTGATTCCTTTGCCATGATTCGCGGCGGGCATATCGACTTGGCGATTCTTGGCGCGATGCAGGTTTCTGAACGCGGGGACCTGGCCAACTGGATGATTCCAGGCAAGCGCGTGAAGGGGATGGGCGGAGCGATGGATCTTGTGTCGGGCGTGCAGCGTGTAATTGTGGTGATGGAGCACGTGGCGCAGGATGGAAGCGCGAAGCTGCTGCGGGAATGCACGCTGCCGCTGACGGGAACTCGTGTTGTGGATCGCGTAATTACAGATTTGTGCGTGCTGGATGTGACGGCGACGGGATTTGAAGTGATCGAGTTGGCTGACGGTGTTACGCGCGAGCAGTTAGTGCAGAAAACAGAGGTTTCAATACGCTTCAGCGATGCGCTGACGGAACCGGCGTGAAGTCTACTTCGACCAGACGGGTTTTCTTTTTTCTAGAAATGCGGCAAGGCCCTCTTTGAAATCGGCCGTCTCGCGGGCCTGAGCACTCGCATCCATTGCGAGGCCGATGGCTGCATCCAACCATGCTTTTTTCTCCGCAACCAGCAGGCGTTTGGTGGCTGCAAGCGAGTCGGGGCTGTTTGCGGCCAGCACATTCGCGAGAGCATTTACACGTTCGCCTAGAGCATCCGGCGGCACCACTTCATTGACCAAGCCAAGACGATGCGCCTCCACGGCGTCAAAGAGCCGGCCGGTCAGAAGCAGGTCGCGGGCACACTTTTCGCCAACCAGCAAGGCGAGAAATACGGACACGAGAGCGGGGACGAAGCCGATGCGGGCCTCTGTGTATCCAAACTTTGTCGTAGGAACAGCGAGGGTGAAGTCGCAGATGGTGGCCAGGCCGGTGCCTCCGGCGATGGCCGGGCCGTGCACGGCGGCGATGGTGGGCTTGGGCAATTCGTACAAGGTGCGAAACAGTGTGGCGATCCGCTCCGCATCTGCGTGGAGATCGGCGGCGGATTTATTGTGCATGCTTTGCAGCACCGCCAAATCGAGGCCGGAACAGAATGCGTCGCCCGCACCGCGAAAGACGACTACGCGGCAAGTGTCAGCGGCCGCTTCGTTCATGGCAGTAATCAACTCGTCCTGCATTTCAGGAGTCATGGCATTGCGGCGGTCGGGACGATTGAGGGTTATCGTTCTTACGTCCGCGGCCTCCGTAACCAAGATCGTCTTGTAGATCAAGCCGTTCCTCCAAACCTTTGCCCATTCGGCCGAGAATGCGCGTGAGATCTCTCAGGGGCTAAAGCCCAACTTATTCTAAGCCTATTTTGGCACGACTGAAGTCGTGCCCTTACACTTCGCGGCTTCCAAGTGGAGTCGATTTGGGGCTCTCGATCCTTCGTGCAGATCGTCAGTTTTCCCGAACCTTGCGAGATTCCAATCAGTCTGCTTTCGTGCCGAAGTCCCGAGCAAATTTGACGCTGTCTTCAATCAAGCTTTCAAGCGGCTGTAACTGCGGGAGCTGCGCACCCAGTTGTTTTAGTTCTGCGATCAATATTTCGGTTGGGATATTGCCCACGAGCGCATCCTGCGCGAACGGACATCCGCCGAGACCGCCGATAGCGGCATCGAAGCGCCTGCAACCAGCATGATACGCTGCGCTAATCTTCGCTGCCGCATCGTCAGGACGGGCGTGGAGATGAACGCCGATCTCGATGCCTTCAGATGCTGTGAGCGCAGAGGCTACGGTCTCCGATATCTGCCAGGGCATGGCGAGGCCGACGGTGTCAGCCAATGAGACTTGGCGGATGCCTGACTCGATTAGAAGCTGGCACGCGGCGGCGAGCTGGTTGAGGCTCCATGGATCTCCGTAGGGATTTCCAAATGCCATTGAGACATAGGCGACGATATTCAGCCCCGCGATGTGCCCCAGTTTGATGATTGATTGCAGGATGCGTAGAGATTCCTGGGGCGTTTGGTTTTGATTGCGGCGGAGAAACTGCGGCGAGATTGAGTATGGAAAGCCGAGGGTTTGCACGGCGCCGGTCTTGATTGCGCGCTCCGCGCCTCGTTCGTTCACGACGATTGCGATGAGTTCAACATTTTTGGGAGAGTCGAGAAGCTGCAACACCTGTTCGGAGTCGGCCATCTGGGGGATGGCGGCGGGAGAGACGAAGCTGACCGCGTCGATGTGCGTGAAGCCCGCGGCGATCAGGGCGCGCAGATGAGCGGCTTTTTGCTCAGTGGGAATTAGCGCGGGAAGGCCCTGCCAGGCGTCCCGCGGGCATTCTACGATTTTGACCAGATCACTCACTGTTTTTTCTCGAATCGATACTTGCTTGAGGAATCTCGGGGTCCTTGATTTCGACTTCAGATTTGCTCTGGGGCTAAAGCCCAGTGGGTTTTGTCGCGATTGCGGCACGACTGAAGTCGTGCCCTGATACAAAACCGACTGTTGAAAAACCTGAATAGAAATCATCCGCGCGAGGGGTGTACTTTGAGGATCTCTCTTGCGATTACCATGCGCTGGATCTCGCTTGTGCCTTCGCCGATGGTGCATAGCTTTACGTCACGATAGTATTTCTCCGCGGGATAATCTTTGATGAATCCATAGCCGCCAAACAGCTGCACAGCATCGTTGCAGATGCGTACCGCAACTTCGCTTGCGAACAGCTTGGCCATCGCCGACTCGCGCGTCACCTTGCGTCCCGCATCCTTAAGGACAGCGGCGCGCTGGGTGAGCAGGCGGGCCGCATCCAACTCGGTGGCCAGGTCGGCGAGCTTCCACTGAATGCCTTGAAACTCGGCGATGGCTTTGCCAAACTGCCGCCGCTCCTTCACATACTTCAAGGCGGCATCGAGCGCGCCACGGCCAATCCCCAACGCCAGCGCGGCAATCGATATGCGGCCACCATCGAGAACGCGCATGGCATCGATGAAGCCTTCGCCCTCAACGCCGAGCAAGTTCTCCGCGGGGATTTCGCAGTCCTCGAAGATCAGCTCGCTGGTATCGCTGGCGCGCAGGCCGAGCTTGTTCTCTTTCTTGCCGGGACGAAATCCCGGCGTGCCTTTCTCGACGATGAACGCCGAAAGGCCATGCGTGCCCTTGCTCTTATCGGTTACAGCGATGATGACCGCTACATCCGCGTAGCGGCCGTTGGTGATGAACGTCTTGTTTCCGTTCAGTACATAGCGATCGCCTTCCTTTACAGCGGTTGTCTTCGCCGCGCCTGCGTCCGAGCCCGAACCTGGTTCTGTGATGGCCCATGCCGCTAGCCACTCACCGCCGGCGAGGCGCGGTAGATACTTCTTCTTCTGCGCCTCATTGCCGGCGAGAAAGATGTGGTTGGTTCCGAGCGAGTTGTGCGCAGCCACGATGATTCCGACCGACCCGTCAACGGCGGAGAGTTCTTCAATCGCCAGAACGTAGTCGACATAGCCGAGGCCAGCACCGCCATATTCGGGCGGAAAGATTATGCCGAGAAGGCCCATTGCGCCGAGCTTCTTTACAACTGCCGCGGGAAACTCACTGGCTTCATCCCACGCCATGACGTTTGGGGCGATCTCGCGCGCGGCGAATTCGCGAATCTCGCGGCGAAGATGCTCCTGATCTTCGGTCAATACGAATGGATATAGGCTTTCAACGTGTTCAAGATCGACGCTCATGTTTGGACTCCTTTGTTGTTCGCGGCGATGATCTGCTCTTCTAATCGGTAGGAGAGCTGGTTGGGATTTGTGGTCTCCCACCCATTCGCCAGAAACAAGGCGAATGGATGGGGCACGGTACTTTGGTGGCGCGATCTGTGCATGTTCACGTTTGCAACACGCCGGGATTGAATTTGGGTACGTCGGGATTCAGGGCGCAGGCTTCAAGGGCGGTGATCAGTACGTCTCTTGTTTTTGCCGGATCGATGATGGCGTCGATCCAGAGGCGGGCGGCGCCGTAGCGTGGATCGGCCTGCGCATCGTAAGTGTCCTTGATCTCGTCGTAGAGAGTCTTCTTCTCTGCTTCAGACAATACTTTTCCGCCCCGCTCCATCTGCTTGGCGCGGACTTCGGCGAGCGTGCCGGCTGCCGATGCGCCGCTCATGACCGCGTAGCGCGCCGTGGGCCAGGCAAACAGGAAGCGTGGGTCGTAGGCCTTGCCGCACATGGCGTAGTGGCCCGCGCCAAAACTGCCACCGACGATGATGGAAATCTTGGGCACTACGCTGGTGCTGACAGCCGAAACCATCTTGGCGCCGGCGCGAATGATTCCGGACCACTCGGCGTCTTTGCCTACCATGAAGCCGTTGACGTCGTGCAGGAAGATGAGCGGGATGAGATTCTGATTGCAATCCATGATGAAGCGGGCGGCTTTCTGCGCGCTTTCTGTATAGATGACGCCACCGACTTCGATGCGATTCATTCCCGCGGTCGGACCCATGGCTACGGTCTGGTTCTGATTGGTCTTCTGGTTGGCGACAATACCCACGGCGCGGCCGCCGATGCGGGCATAGCCGCAGAGGACGGTGCGGCCGAAGTCGGCCTTGTATTCATCGAACTGGCTGCGGTCGACGATGCGGGCGATTACTTCGCGCATGTCGTATACATTGCTTGCGCCGGGAGTGGGATTCAGGAGCGAGTACAAATCTTCAGCTGCGAATTTGGGTGCATCGCGCACTGCATCGAACTCTTTCGCGCTGAATACTTCTGGCTCCGCTTCCCATTGGGCTGTTTCGACGGCGTGGCGATGGCGCGTGCCGATCTTGTCGACCAGGGAACGCAAACGGGCGATGCAGAGATGATCGTTGGGTTCCTTGAAGTCGACGGTGCCGGAGATTTCAGCGTGCATGGTTGCGCCGCCGAGTTCTTCGGGTTCGGTTTTCTGGCCGATGGCGGCCTGTACAAGCGAGGGGCCGGCAAGAAACAGGCCGGAACCTTCGGTCATGAGAATGGTGTCGGTCATGACGGGAAGATAAGCGCCGCCGGCGACGCACATGCCCATGATTGCCGTGATCTGCGGAATGCCCAGCGAGCTCATCACGGCGTTGTTGCGGAAGACGCGGCCAAAATCGTCGGTGTCAGGGAAAACATCCTCCTGCAGCGGGAGAAAAATGCCGGACGAGTCAACCAGATAGAGAGTCGGGATTCTGTTTTCGAGGGCGATGGTCTGGGCGCGCAGCACTTTCTTGGCGGTCATGGGAAAGAAAGCGCCGGCTTTTACAGTGGCGTCATTGGCGATGATCATGCAAAGGCGGCCACAGACGCGGCCCAGGCCAGTGACGACGCCCGCGCCGGGTGCGCCACCGTATTCCGAGTACATTCCGTACGCGGCCCACAGGCCGAGTTCCAAAAAATCTGTGCCTTCATCGAGCAGAAGCTTGAGGCGTTCTCTGACTGTGAGACGGCCTTTGGCGCGCTGGGCCTCCGCGGCTTTGGGGCCGCCGCCCTGGCGAATCGTATCCTCTTCGGCGCGCATCGCGGCCATGAGAGCGGCGAGCGCCTGGCGATTGGCTTTGGCGCGGGGTGCGTCAGGATCGAGCCTGGATTCAAGGGTGTTGTTGAACTTCAAATCTTCTGCCATCAAACCGTCCATCGAAACTCGAAGACTATAGCATGTCCTTTATTTTTGCGCATCCTGGGTTGCGACGGCGTGCGCGTGGACAAGGTGCGACGCGGTTCGCAGCGCCCCTCCAGGGCGCGCTGCCTTTGGTTTGATGCTGTTCCCAGGGGTGCGCTGCGCTTCCCCTGGGCTATTATCGATTCCTCCCTGCCGGGAGGAACTTAGAGCCTGTCCAAAATGATTTCGAGGGGGCAGGTGTGGGTTCGCGGTTTCCCACCCTTTCGCAAGAGCGCGCGACCCTGAGGGTACCCCGATGGGGCACGGGACTATTTTCGCGGCTCCCTTCGGGAGGAGAACAAATTGGCGGCGGGTTCAATCGTCGAGGCGGGAGCCGCGGGCGATGCGGGTTTCGATCGTACGCACGGCTTCGTAAATCTCGTCGAAGCTTTCGATTGCGAAGAGCAGGTGGTGCATCTCGTCCACTTTGACCGGCGTGCGTAGGACTTCATCGAGGACAAACGGGCGCACCTCGCAGCCGCGATCGAGCACGTTGGAGCATTCGCCGTTGGAACTAATGAGGCCGCTGCCGTAGACCTTGACCTGGCCTTCCTGGCGAATGAGGCCGAACTCCACCGTGTACCAGAAAACTCGGCCGATGCGTTCCAGGATCGCTTCGTCGTGAATGCGGGCGCAAAGCTGGCCGTAATGCTGCAGAAAGTCGGCGAAGACGGGGTGGGCGTGCATGGGGACGTGGCCGAAGACGTCGTGGAAAATGTCGGGCTCGGGTGTGTATTCGAGGGAGTCGCGGCTGCGCAGCCAGGTGGTGGTGGGAAAGCGGCGGGCGGCGAGCATCTCAAAAAAGGCCGGAGCGGGCATGAAGCCGCTGACGGGCGTGGCATTCCAGCCGGTGCGGCGCTCCAGCTTGGCCGAAACCGACGCCAGGTTGGGGAGGCGGTCGTAGGGCAGGCAGAGAGAGTCGAAACCGTCAAGATACTCCTGCGCGGCGTGCTTTTCCAACTGCGGCATGCGACGGCGCACCAGTTCTGCCCAAGTGCCGTGCTGCTCGGTGGTGTAGGACGCGTAATCCTGGGCAATCAGGAACGACGAAGCAGTGGGGAGGAACGGCGCGGCTGCAGGCAGGCTGGGCGTGGTTTTCGGTTGCGCGACCGCAGTGGCCATTAGAGGTTGCCCCGGAGCGCCTGCTCCCGCTCGATGGCTTCAAAGAGCGCCTTGAAGTTGCCCTTGCCAAAGCTGCGGCTGCCCTTGCGCTGGATGATCTCGTAGAACAGCGTAGGGCGGTCTTCGACGGGGCGGGTGAAGATTTGCAGCATGTAGCCTTCGTCGTCTCTATCGACCAGAATGCCAAGCCGCTCCAGCTCTTCGATTGGTTCGTCGATGGGGCCTACGCGGGCGGCCAGTTCGGTGTAGTAGGTGTGTGGGACTGTCAGAAACTCGATACCCTGCTGCTGCATGCGGGAGACGGTGGTGAGAATGTCGTCAGTAGCGAGGGCGATGTGCTGGACACCGGGGCCCTGATAGAAGTCGAGATATTCCTCGATCTGCGACTTGCGGCGTCCTTCGGCGGGCTCGTTGATGGGGAATTTGACGTAGCCGTTGCCGTTGGACATGACCTTTGACATTAGGGCCGAGTATTCGGTGGAGATGTCCTTGTCGTCGAAGTGCTGATAGAGTTGGAAACCCATGACGTTGGCGTAGAAATCGACCCACTCATCCATGGCGTGCCAGCCTACGTTGCCGACCATGTGATCGACGTGCTTGAGACCGGTGGGGCGGGCGACCTTGTCTTCCATCTCGGCGCGGAAGCCGGGCAGGAACGGGCCGTTGTAATGGCCGCGCTCGACGAAGGTGTGGATGGTGTCGCCGTAAGCGGCGATGGAGCTGGTGATGATGCGGCCGTGCTCGTCGGCGGTCTCGGTGGGCTCGGCTACCGAGCGGGCGCCGCGAGCGGTGGTTTCGATCCACGCCTGGCGGGCGTCTTCCACTTCGAGGGCAATCACGCGAACACCGTCACCGTGCTGGGCGACGTGGTCGGCGATGGGGCTGCCGGGACGGATGGAGGTAGTGAGGACAAAGCGGATCTTGCCCTGCTGGACGACATACGAGGCTCGATCGCGCTGGCCGGTTTCGGGACCGGCGTAGGCCACCAGGCTCATGCCGAAGGCGGTGCGGTAATAGTATGCGGCCTGACGGGCGTTGCCCACGTAGAACTCGACGTGGTCAGTGCCTTTGAGGGGAAGAAAATCCTGTGCGGTGTTGACCGTACTGGGGGCGAAGGACGCCATGGGAACCTCCGGTCGGCGTGTGTGGGGCCAAACTACGGGGTGAGCTCCATCACATCTGACCATGAGGATAGGCCGCTGAGTGGACGACTTTGAAGATCGGTTAGGCGAAAAATCCAAGGTGCAGCTTGCTTTTTCTATGCTTGAAGCGCCTTATGACTTAACAATCGAAGGTTTACTCAAAGCGCGGGAATTACCAGGCCGCGGCACTCGCCGAGGGAGACGTCCGGGAAGCCCTTGCGACGGCAAAGACCGCGCAGAATGACTTCGTCACCGTCTTCCAGAGCGGCGCGGATCTCGCCGCTAGGAAGCTGAATGGGCTTGACGCCGCCCGCCGTGAGTTCAAGCAGGCAGCCGGCTGAGGAGTCTTCGCGGCCGGAGACGGTGCCGGTGGCGAGCAGGTCGCCGGGAAGCAGGTTGCAGCCGTTGCTGGTGTGGTGGGCAATGAGCTGGGCCGGCGTCCAGTAGAGATTGGCCAGGTTGGCCTGGCTCAGCAAGTGGGGCGCGTGGCCGGCTTCACGCATGGCTGGGGTGACGATAAAGGCTTCCAGCGTGAGGTCGATGGCGCCGGTGTATTGGTCAATGGCGTCGAAAAGGTAGGGGAGGGGATCTGGATCGCGAAGCTGGGCGGCATAGCGGAAAGGGGCGAGCGCAGCCATGGGGACTATCCAGGGAGAGACGCTGGTGGCGAAGCTCTTGCCTAGAAATGGGCCGAGGGGTTGATTTTCCCAGGTCTGGATGTCGCGGGCTGACCAGTCGTTGAGTAGCGATAGCCCGAAGATGCGGCTGAAGGCCTGGCGGATGGAGATGGGTTCTCCGAGCGGATTGCCTTCGGCAATGTACATTGCTACTTCGACTTCGTAATCGAGGAAGCGGGTGGGGCCGAAGTTGGGTTCTCCACCCTGGGCGGCGGGTTTGGTTTGACCTTGCGGGCGGCGGATGGGCGTGCCGCTGGCAACGATTGACGACGCGCGGCCGTGGTAACCGATGGGGACGTACATGTAGTTGGGGAGAAGTGGATTTTCCGGACGAAAGAGACGGCCTACGCGGGTGGCGTGATGGATGGATGCGTAGAAGTCAGTGTAGTTGGCCGGCTCTACGGGCTTGAGGAGCGTGGCGGATTGCATGGGGGTGAGAGCGGCGCTGACGGTGTCTCGCGTGGCAAGGTCTGCCGATGCGTCGAGAAGATCCATGAGGCGGCTGCGCAGAGCGGTGTGGGCGGCTGATCCGCTGGCAATCAGGGGGTTGAGGATGCTTCCCTGGCAGGCTGCTTGGAGATCGGTCGGCAGGCCCTCAAAGAGGCCTGCGCCGCTGCACCAGCGGAGATCGAGGATCGATGCGCCGATGCCGATGCCGGGGCGGGGGCGTCCGTCATCTCCTGTGAAGATGCAGTAGGGGAGGCTTTGCAGGGGGAATCCGCAGGCTGGGTCGTTTGCCGACTCGACCCAGCTGGTGCGGAGCCATTCGGATTTTGAGAAGAGCTCCATTTGGCGTCGCGCTCCGGGAGTGGCGTGGCATTGGCGGCCAGGAACAAAGGAGGTCCCTCGACTCCGCCGCCTTTCAAAAAATTACGCCGAGGAATTCGGCGGCCCCTACGGGGCTTGCCGAATCTTTGGCGCGGCTATCCCAGGGCTGCGCTGCGCTTGCCCTGGGCTATTATCGACGGCTCCCTCCGGGAGCAGAAATGCTCAGAAGGGCGATCAATCCCATGAAATTAAGAAAGAAGCTCGTTTGGGACTCAGATAAAGGCTCATCCTAAGGCACATAACGACTCATTCCGACTTTAACGCTGTGCTCCGTGGAAGTTCTTCTTCAGGGTCTGCCAGCATTCATAGTATTCGTGCTGGAGGATTTTTTCTTCCAGGGCGAAGCGGGTGGGGCGGACGGGAAGGCGGGTTTCGAACATGAAGGCCAGGGTGCCGTCGATGTAGTGGGGCTTCAACTCGGCGTGGCTGGCGCGCTCGAAGGTTTCGGCGTCGGGACCGTGGCCGGACATGCAGTTGTGCAGGCTGGCGCCGCCGGGGAGAAATCCTTCGGCCTTGGCGTCGTATTGGCCGAGAATGAGGCCCATGAACTCGTTCATCATGTTGCGGTGGAACCAGGGTGGGCGGAAGGTGTGCTCGGCGACCATCCAGCGCGGGGGGAAGATGGCGAAGTCGACATTGGCGGTGCCGGGAAGGCCGGAAGGCGCGGTGAGAACGGTGAATATGGATGGGTCGGGGTGGTCGAAGCTGACCGTGTTGATGCAGTTGAAGAGGGCCATGTCGTACTTGCAGGGGGCATAGTTGCCGTGCCATGCGACTACGTCGAGCGGGGAGTGATCGATCTCCGCTCGCCATAGCTTGCCGAGGAATTTGGAGATGACTTCGAAGTCGCCTTCGCGGTCTTCGTAGGCGGCGACGGGGGTGAGGAAGTCGCGCGTGTTGGCTAGGCCGTTGGCGCCTATTGGTCCGAGATCAGGCAGACGGAAGGTCTGGCCGTAGTTTTCGCAGATGTAGCCGCGGGCGGCGCCGTCGGGCAGCTCGGCGCGGAACTTGATGCCGCGGGGAATGAGAGCCAGCTCGCCGGGGGCAACTTCGATAATGCCGAGTTCGGTGCGCAGCAGCAGCTTGCCCTGCTGGGGCAGGATGAGCATTTCGCCGTCGGCGTTGTAGAAGAAGCGGTTGTGCATGGAGGCGTTGGCAACGTAGAGATGAATGCCGACGCCGTCCTGCATGGCCGGGTCGCCGTTGCCGCCGAGGGTGACAATTCCTTCGACAAAATCGGTCGGCTCCTCGGGCATGGGGAGCGGGTTCCAGCGCATCTGGTTGGGCGGGGTGGGCATTTCGTTGAAGGGGCCGCTGCGCATGCGCGTGGATTGGACGAACTCGCGGTAGGGCTCGTGCATCACCGAGGGGCGGATGCGGTAACTCCAGGTGCGGCGGTTGAGCAGGCGAGGAGCGGTGAAGGCGGTGCCGCTGATTTGCTCTGTGTAAAGGCCGAGGGGCGCGTGCTGCGGGGCGTTCTGGCCTTGCGGCAATGCGCCGGGGTGGGCTTCGGTGGCAAACTCGTTGCCGAAGCCGGTTTGATATTGATGCTGAGCCATGGGGAAGCTCCTGGTGGTTTGTTGGATCGGTCCGCGAAGAGTTGAGGTTTCCCACCCTTTCGCGAAGAGCGCGAATGGATGGGGCACGGAGGCCTGTGCGTTGACGAGGCCGTTCCGTGGACGACGGGCAGTATCGCATTCACGCACGATGGCTGACAACCCGATTCGACAGGCTGGCCGAAGCTGGCGGTTTACTTTGTTAAGAAAACGGTGATATTGTCCGTTCAATCGAAGGAGTGATGCCATGTCTACCAGCCGCAATCGACCTCGCTATGAGCCCGCGGAGTTGGATCGCATTTCATGGAAGATTATTGAGGAGCTGCAGCAGGATGCGCGGCTGTCGTGGGCGGAATTGGGCAGGCGGGTTGGCTTGACGACGCCGGCGGTGGCAGAGCGGGTTTATCGCCTGGAGAAACTGGGCGTGATTCGCGGGTTTCACGCGGACATCAGCCTGGAGCGGCTGGGCTTGCCGATTCTGATTTTTGTGCGGCTGTCGATTGCCGGGCCGGAGTCCACGGTGCGGGCATTTCAGTTGCAAGTGGTGAAGTGGATGGAGGTGCTGGAGTGCCATCGGGTGACTGGCTCCGATTCTTTCATCCTGAAGGCGCGGGTGGTTTCGGTTGAGCACCTGGAACGTTTCCTCGACACGCTGGGACATTACGGGACGACTTCCACGTCGACTGTGCTTTCAACGCCGGTGCAGCAGCGGGTGATGACCGAAAAGGTGATCGACGAGTTTCATGAGGGCGCTTGAAGTGCGCGGAACGACGATGAACCAGGCCGGTTGAGTGTCGAGGTCTCCCACCCTTGGCACAAATACAAGGACGTGCCAAGGATGGGGCACCCATGCTTCTTGGTTGGTTTGGCGATTCTAGAAATCCACCCTCAAACCGAATTGCATGCGGCGGTAGGTGGAGAGCGGTGCGTCGTAGGTGCCAAGGTTGGGGCTGGCGGATGATCCGACGAGACCTGCGAGGCTGGTGTCGAAACGGACGGTGTTGGTGATGTTGTATGCCTCGGCGGCGAATTTCAGCTTGGCCCAGTCGCCCAGATTCCAGCTTTTGCTGAGGGCGGAGTCGATGTCAAAGTAGCCATCGCCTCGGAAGGTATTGCGGTCTCCGGCCTCACCGGCGTAGGGCAGGCGGAGTGGGGTGCCGAAGTAAATGCCGTTGCCGATTTTGGAAGCCTCGCTGGGGTCGATGGCGTGAGGAATGCCGTTGATGATGCTCCGGTGAGTCTTGACGTTGCCGACGTTGAAGGTCATGGCGGGGTTGTCGTAGTTGGTGGGGTAGGCGGGAGACTCGATGGTAAAGGGCAAACCGCTGGTCCAGCGCCACAATCCGGCCCATTGCCATCCGCCGACGATGGCGTCGGCCACTCGATTGACGCCTCCGAGGACGGCCTTTCCGCGACCGAAGGGAAGGGCGTAAACCCAGTCGGCGGTGAAGAGGCTGTGGGTATCGAAGTCGGAGACACCCTTGTTGAGCTTGGGGTTCCAGGTGTTCTGGATGGCGAAGTTGGTGTAGGCGTCATCGACGTCGGAGAAGATGTTGGAGCGCTCGGTTTCAGAGCCAAGATCGAGTGATTTGGAGAAGGTGTAATTGAAGTCGATGGTCAATCCGTGGGAGGCGGGGTGACGGATGGTGAACTGGAGAGCGTTGTAAGAGCTGTTGCCAATGGAAGAAAGCGCGTAGAGCGAGGAGAATTGGCTGCTCCAGAAGGTGGAACCCTGAGACCCGGCAGCGAAATTGGGGCTGCCGGGGAAGATTCCGAATACGTCAGCTATGGCAAGCGCCAGGGTTTCGCCATTGGTGTAGCGCTCCGGGGCCCAGGCGTTATTGAACATGGCCTGGGTGGCGCTTTCTCCCATGTAGTCCTGGTTCTTCATGTAGGGGAAGACATTTTCGAAGTAGGGGATGGCGGGAATGTGTTCGTTCACCTTCTGGAAGTTTCCCGCGAAGATGCCATAGGCTTCGGTACCGAAGGGAGCGGCGTCCACCTCCTTGGAGAGGATTCTCGCGGCGGAGAAATAATCGCCGCCGCCGCTGGGATCGACGAAATCGGTTGGGTCAGCGAGGTCGAGCTCCTGGAGCAGGTGGCGGCCGAGGCGACCGACGTAGGCCTCTTCAAAGGTGAACCCGCCGGGCATCTCGTGCTGGAAGGAGACATTGAACGACTCGGCGTAGGGAGTTTTGAGGTGGCTGTCAATGCCCCAATCGATGTCAAAGCCCTCGAGTGGAGGAGTGAACGGGAAAGTCTGCGTGGGTGAAAACGGCGGCAAAGGGATGGGGGGCAGGTTGTGTGGGCCGGTAAAGCGGGGAGAGTTTTCGAAGCCCAGCTCGTCTGCCGCGTTGGAGATGCCGGCGGTGAGGCCATAGGAGCCGTTGGTATCGAAGGTGTTGACGAGAGCCTCGCCGTAGTGGTCGTAGTAGAAGCCGGCGCTGGCGCGGAGGGAGGTTCTTGCGTTGGGAGCAAAGACGACGCCGATGCGCGGGGCAAAGTCCTTTTTCTGGACGGGCCAATAGCCGGGCGCACCGTTGGCTTTGCCGGAGGGAGCGAGGGAGATGATGGGCTCGTAGATCTGGCTCTGCTGAGCGGCGGACTCGCGCTTCAGGTACCAGGTATCGGTATCGATGGTGGGAGAAATCTGCTGCTTATTGGTTTCATAGGGGGTCTGGAGGAGGGTGTAGCGGACCCCGTAAGTGACGGTGAGATTGTGGCGGGCATGCCAGGTGTCCTGCACATAGCCCTCGAGCTCGTTGGCGTGGAAGTTCTTGGTGACGGACGCGCCTTCAGGC
>Ga0302310_10000263_pt1 | contig 51390 bp, 36 predicted proteins | sample III_Palsa_N1_2_FD_200451 | JGI IMG/M metagenome (GOLD analysis project Ga0302310, IMG submission 200451) | Peat permafrost microbial communities from Stordalen Mire near Abisko, Sweden - III_Palsa_N1_2 | ecosystem: Environmental > Terrestrial > Soil > Palsa > Peat permafrost | place: Sweden...
GCGCAGCGAGCGTATCGCCCAAGACGGTGTCGCGCGTGCTCAATGACGAGGCCAACGTGACTGAGGCCACGCGTCTGCGCGTGCGCGCTGCCATGGAGGCGATGGACTATCGCCCGCATCCGTCGGCACGCAGTCTGGCGGGCAATCGCTCGTTCCTGGTGGCGATGTTGTACGACAACAACGACAACCCGGCCTCGACCTATCTGGCCGAGATCCAGGATGGTGTGCTCGAGGCCTGCGACGCGCATCGCTACAGCATGATGGTGCGCCCGCTGCGCATGAGCGGCGGTGATTTCATCCGTCGCCTCGATGCGCTGATTTCCGACCATCACCCCGACGGCGTCGTGCTGACGCCACCGATCACCGACTATGCACCCCTGCTGAAACGCCTGCGTGAGTGCAACGTGCCCTATGCCAGCGTGTCGCCGCTGCGCCGTGGCAAAATCATAGGCGTGACGATGGACGAGCAGCGCGCTGCGCGGGCGATCGTGGAGCACCTGCTGGAGTTGGGCCACCGGCGGATCGCTCACGTGATCGGCATCGCCGACCACGGCGCCAGCCGCTGGCGACTGGCCGGCTATCGCGAGGCGATGGCCGCCGCGGGTCTACCCGAGGATCCCGCTCTGGTGGTGCAGGGCGCTTTCACCTTCGGCTCTGGCGTGGCGGCGGCGCGACAGCTGTTTTCACTGGCCGAGCGGCCGACGGCGGTGTTCGCTGCCAACGACGACATGGCCACCGGCGTGATGTGGGCGGCGGGCGAGTACGGCCTGAAGGTGCCGAACGACCTGTCGGTCTGCGGCTTCGACGACACGCCACTATCGCGCCAGCTGTGGCCAGCGCTCACCACCGTCCAGCAACCCAGCCGTGAGATGGGCAAGATCGCAGCCGAGCAGTTGCTTGGCGTGCTGCGCGGTCACGGTCCCGGCCAGCTGGTGCAGGTCCCGTTCTCCCTGCAGATCCGCGGTTCTACTGCCGCCGTACCCTGAGGTCGTTTCACTCCGACGCCTGGCACGGAGTCATGTTGCAGAGCAAATTGACAGCGCTGTCATTTATGCGAACATCCGACTCAGACGCGTACCACCGGTGCGCCAGCCTGGAGCCTTTCCGTGCCATTGCTGTCTGCATCGAGCCCGTTCCTGCGACGGGTTTCCATGACCCTTTCACTCGCTGGCGTACTGCTCATGACCGTTCCCGCCATAGCCGACGACGCGACCACCGTCCATCCCAAACTGTGGCCGCAAGGCAGCTCGCCACTGCCGCCTGATCCCGTGCTCGAGTCCCGGGTCCAGGCATTGCTGGCGAAGATGTCGGTGGCAGACAAGGTCGGCCAGATGATCCAGGCTGACATCAAGTACGTAACTCCTGACGATGTGCGCGAGTACCGCCTTGGCTCGATCCTGGCCGGTGGCAACTCCAAGCCGCCCGGACAGCCGTACCCCACGGCATCACATTGGCAGGCGCTGTCCGACGCGTTTTACCGCGCGTCGATGGATACCTCCGGTGGCGGGCTGGCGATCCCGGTGCTGTTTGGCATCGACGCCGTGCACGGCCACAACAACCTCGTCGGCAGCACGCTTTTTCCGCAGAACTCCGCGCTGGGTGCCACGCGCGATCCGCAACTTATCCACGAAATCGGCGAGGTCACCGCGCGGGAGCTGCGAGCCAGCGGCATCAACTGGACTTTCGCGCCCACGCTCACGGTGCCGCAAGACGTGCGCTGGGGCCGCTCCTACGAAGGTTATTCGCAGAACCCGGCGCTGGTGGCGCAATACGCCGCCGCCATGATCGGTGGGCTCGAAGGCAAGCAGGGTACCCCGCAGTTCCTGGATGCCGAGCACGTGATCGCCACCGCCAAGCATTTCGTCGGCGACGGCGGTACTCAGGACGGCAAGGACCAGGGCGACGCCCAGATCAGCGAGGCGATGTTGCGCGACGTGCACGCCGCCGGCTATCCGCCCGCGATCAAGGCCGGTGTGCAAGTGGTGATGGTCTCGTTCTCCAGCTGGAACGGGGTGAAGATGGCCGGCAACAAGGCGCTGATCACCGACGTGCTGAAGGAGCGCATGGGCTTCGACGGGATCGTGTTGGGCGACTGGAACGCGCACGGCCAAGTGCCCGGCTGCACCAACGAGGATTGCCCGGTGGCGTACAACGCCGGGCTGGACATGCTGGAGGCACCCGATTCCTGGAAGGGTCTCTACAAGAACACTCTGGCCGAGGTGAAGGCTGGGGTGATCCCGATGAGCCGCGTCGACGATGCGGTGACTCGCATCCTGCGGGTAAAGATGCGCCTGGGCATGTTCGAGGCCGGGCTGCCATCGGCCAACCCACTGGTGGCCCGGTCGGCGCAGGTGATCGGGAGTCCCGCGCATCGCGCGCTGGCGCGTCGGGCGGTACGCGAGTCGCTGGTGCTGCTGAAGAACAACCACGGCGTGCTGCCGATCGATCCGCGCAAGCACATCCTGGTCGCCGGTGATGGCGCCGACAACATCTCCAAGCAGAACGGCGGCTGGACGCTGACCTGGCAGGGCACGGGTCTGACCAATGCAAATTTCCCGGGGGCCACCTCGATCTGGGTCGGTCTACAGGCGCAGGTGCAGGCGGCTGGCGGCAGCGCCGAGTTGTCGGTGGATGGCGACTACAAGCAGAAGCCCGACGTCGCCATCGTGGTGTTCGGTGAAGATCCTTACGCCGAATTCCAGGGTGACCTGCCGAACCTGGCCTACCGTCCGGGCAACGATCACGACCTCGACCTGCTGCGTCGCCTGCGCGGGCAGGGCGTTCCGGTAGTGGCGGTGTTCCTGACCGGACGGCCGCTGTGGATGAATCGCGAGATCAACGCCGCTGAAGCCTTCGTGGTGGCATGGCTGCCGGGCAGCGAAGGGGAGGGCATCGCCGACGTGTTGCTGCGTACCCGCGACGGTCGCATCGCGAACGACTTCCACGGCAAGCTGGCGTATGCGTGGCCGCGTAGCGCGGTGCAGATACCGGTCGCCGCCGTCGCACGAGGCGAGCATCCGCAGTTCCCCTACGGCTTCGGCCTGACCTATGCCGATAGCGGTAACACCGGCCCCTTGTCCGAGGATGCCGGGATCGTACTGAGCGCTGCGCGGGCCGGTGTCTACTTCACCCAAGGCAAGCCGGCGCAGGGTTTCGCGCTGCACCTGACCGGCGCGAACGGCGCGGCCATGAACGTCGCCGCCGCCCCGGCCGCCACGACGGACGGCAGCCTGCGCATCAACGCGCTCGATTACAAGGCGCAGGAAGACGCGCGCAGCCTGAGCTGGTCCGGTACCGGCGCCGCAGGTGTCGCGCTGGTGACGCCCGAACCGCTCGACGTGGAGCGCGAAACCAATGGCGATGTATTGCTGGTGACCACGTTGAGGGTCGATGCCGTGTCGCCCGGTGGCACGTCGATCGGTGTCGGCTGCGGCGTCGGCTGCAGTGGTCAGGTGCCGGTCGGCCAGCAGCTCGCCGCGTTGCCTCACGGGCAGTGGTTGCGTCTGGGCATTCCGCTGAAATGTTTCCGCGACGCCGGCGCCAACATGAGCAGGCTGGACCAGCCCTTCGAATGGTCCAGTCATTCCGGCGAACAGATCGCTATCACCGACGTGTCGCTCGGCACGGTAGCGGAGCAGACGCTGACGTGCCCGACTCACGGGGGCAAGCCATGAATGTCGAGCCGTTGTTCACCGTGGCGATGCTGCTGGCGTTGGTCATGGGCTTCGCGATATTGGCTGGCTCGTTGCGCCGGCGCGACCGCGCCATCGGCTACTGCACGTCCTTCTACATGTTCTTCTGCACGTTCTTCAACAAGTTCACCGAGCGCGGGCCGACAGCCGGACCCCGTATTCGTGAGATTGGACGCCAAGACGTCCATTTGCTTTGCATCAATATCAAGCTGCCGGAAGGCTCGGCAGGCGGCGCGAGGGGCTGTGCAGCATGAGTTTGTGAATGCCTCGATGACTTGTTGCCATGCGGCAAGCATTCATCGCAACGGCGCTCTATTATCCGACAATGACAGCGCTGTCATTTTGGGGTCAACGGCGTGCCAGTGGGGAGCTGGGAAAACTTTGTCACTGCCGGTGCATACGGCGGACAACAATCATCCGAACGATTTAGAGGGAGAGCTAAATGAATCTGCATCACAAGTTGTTGTATGTCGCCATGGCACTCGTGCTCGCTCCGGGCACGCTGCTGGCGGCGGATCAAGACGCAACATCGCAAAACCCGTCATCCCAGAATCCGTCATCCCAGAATCCGATTGCTGCTGACAAGAAAGCAAAAAATCTGGATGCCATTTCGGTTACCGCGACCAAGCGCGAGACGCCGCTGCAGAAAACGCCGGTGGCAGTCACGGCGATCTCGGCGGATACGCTCGACAAAGAGCGCGTGATGACCGTGCAGGATCTGACCAAACTGGTACCAGGCCTGCAGGGTACGTCGGAGGGCGATCATGACGTGGTGACGCTGACCATGCGCGGCATCGGCAACGACAGCGCCAAGACCGAGTACGCCGACCCTGAAGTCGCGACCTTCGTCGACGGCGTGTATGCGCCTCGCGCCGAGGCAGCGTCAGGTCTGTTGCTGGACATGGATGGCGTGGAAGCGCTGCGTGGTCCACAGGGCACGTTGTGGGGCCGCAACTCCACCGCTGGCGCCATCAGCTTCCAGACCGCCAAGCCTGATATCAACGGCGGTTTCTACGGCAATGGGCAGATCGAGGCTGGCAACTTCAACCAGGAGGGTTCGCGCGCCGCGATCAACCTGCCTATCAGCAGCACCTTCGCGATGCGTGTGGCCGTGGTACATGAGCAGCATGATGGCTACGTCGACTACCAGAACCCGGCCAGCGAGATTCCGTCGGTGGCGAGCCAAAAGACGACCTATCTCGCCTCCGGCGGCAGTCTGGCGAGTTTCCAGCCGATCAACCTCAACCAGTTTGTTCAGGGCGGTCAGAAATACGACGAGCAGGATCAGTCCGCTGCTCGCGTGAGTGCGCTCTGGCAACCCAGCGACACCTTCAAATGGAATCTGTCGTACGAATATTTTGCCGATCGCGGCACCCCCAGCCTGAGCCTGATGCAGCAGCCACGCGCGGGCCAGGATTTCTGGTCGGCGCTGATCACTACCGCGCCGTACCTGGACCGAACCTCCAAGACCGTGCGTAGCCGCATGGATTGGGATATCAGCAGCGATGTGGAGCTGAGCTATATCGCCGGCTACAACCGTTACTCAGGCAGCAGCGACTACGACCAGGATGTCGGCGTAGCCGTACCCACCAGCTTCACCACGGGCGGCGTGCAGCAGGAGGATCGTACAAACTATTCCAACTACACCAGCTACAGCAGTGAAGTCGACCTGAAGTCGAAGGGCCCGCAGACGATCGACTGGATCCTCGGCGCGTACTACGAGCACGAAGACAACAACATCCGCTTCGACATCCCGATCTTGAATGGTACCGACCAAGGTTCCATCAATTGGCAGGGTTCGTTCATCCAGCCGAAGGAAACGGTGGAGTCCAAAGCGGTGTTCGGCCAAGCCACCTGGCATATGTCCGATAGCTGGCGTCTGACTACCGGCGCACGCTGGTCGCATGACAACAAGGACAATGACGGCGGTATCAACTGGGATTGGAATGGTGATCCGACCGTGCCGCAGATACCAATCTCGCCGGGCGTCCAGCCGAGTCCTGCGAACGGCTTCAGCGCAGGCCAGTACAACACCGCGACGTACAGCAAGAGCGATGTCACCTGGCTGGCGCGTGTGGACACTGACATCGGTGAGCATGGTCTGCTCTACGCCAGCGTTTCCACCGGCTACAAGTCCGGCGGAACCCAGGATGGCGGTGCGTTGTACAAGCCCGAGACACTCACCAACTATGAGATCGGCACGAAGTTCTCTTTCTTCGGTGGGCATCTGACCTGGAACAGCGCGGCCTATTACGAAGACTTCAAGAACTTCCAGCTGTCCGCGCCAATCACCTACGCCAATGGCGCACACGGCCTTGGCTTCTCGAACGTGCAGGGCGACACGGAAGTGTTGGGCTTCGAGTCGGAACTGGCCTTGCAGCAGCAGGATGATCGCTTCAACCTGATCTTCTCGGCGATTCCAAAGAAGAAGCTCGGTACGCTGCTGTATGCGGGAAGCAACGATTATGCGGGTTTCCCGACTTGCCCGGCGGGGGCCCCTCTGGGCGTCGGCAATTGCCTGAACGTCACGGGTAACGATTTGCCACATGCGCCCAATTTCTCGTTGACCGCGATCTACGAGCATGATTTCCACCTGGGTAACGGTGGCCGTCTGACGCCACGTTTGAGTGCCCAGTACCAGAGCGCACAGTGGCTCAGCTGGTTCAATCTGGGTGCGCCTGACGAGCAGAAAGCGTATGTGCGCGGTGACGCGTCGCTGCGTTACAGCGAGCCGGGCGATCGCTGGTACGTCAACCTGTATGTGCAGAACGTCAACGATGATCGCATCAGAACCAGTGCAGGGAGCAGCGAGGTCAACGGTAGCCTGTTGTATTACTCGCAGTACCTGGCGCCGCGTACCTACGGTGTCCAGTTCGGCTTCTGGTTCTGATGATCGCGTCCTGATGATCGCGTCCGCGCAGCTTGTGACGCAACACCGTTGCCGTTCTCTGCAGGCATCCCCGACGAGGATGCCCTCAACTTTCCCCTGAGTGGCACTTTGGTCGGACCCTCCGGGGTCCGGCCTTTCTTTCGAGGGCGCGATGAGAACATGTGGTTGCGATAGAAACGGGCCGTGCTTTTGCCAAGTGCCAAACCATAGGTGACGTCCGCGCCGCCTGCGTAAGGAATAAAACATGTCGCGATTGAAAAAAGTGCTTGTGGTGGGGGGCGGGACGGCCGGCTGGCTAGCTGCGTGCTACCTGGCGAAGGCCATGAATTCGGTTCATCCGGAAAGTGTCCAGGTGCATCTGGTCGAGTCGGACCATATCGGCCTGCTCGGCGTGGGCGAAGCCACGTTCCCTTCGATCCGCGGTACGTTGTCGGCGATCGGCCTGGATGAGCGGCGTTTCCTGGTGGGAGCCACGGCAACTTACAAGCAGGGCATCCACTATCGCCATTGGGTGAGGCCGCCTGGCACGCCTGGCAGCGACCATTTTTTCCACCCATTCAGCCAGCCGAGCCAACGGCCGGGCGGCCCCGAATTATTGCCCTACTGGCTATTGGGCGCGGCCCCCGACGGCATGCCGTTCGCCGACGCGGTGACCATGCAAAGCACGTTGGTCGACCATGGACGCGCACCGAAGCGACCGACGGATGCTGACTATCAGGGGCCGATGAATCACGCGTTCCATTTCGACGCGGCCTGTTTCGCAAAAGTGCTGGCAGAGCACGGTCAGCAGACGCTGGGTGTGAAGCGGCACGTCGCAACAGTCGAGCGCGCCGTGCTGGACGAGCAGGGTGCCATCGCATGTGTAGTGACCAAAGAACTGGGGGAGCTGACCGCAGACCTCTACGTGGATTGCACCGGCCTGCGCAGCGCCTTGATCGGCGGCATCATGCAGTCGCCGTTTCACAGCCGCCGGGACGTCCTGTTTGCCGATCGCGCCGTGGCGATGCAGGTACCTTATGCGAAGCCGGATGCGCCGATCCCGCCCTACACCATTTCCACCGCGCAAGAGGCCGGCTGGATCTGGGACATCGGTTTGCAGAAGCGCCGCGGTGTCGGCTACGTGTATTCCTCGCGGCACACGGATGCCGAGCGCGCGGAGGAAGTGTTTGGCCGTTACCTGGGTCCGGCCGGCGAAGGGCTGACCCCCATGCACATCAAGTTTGAAACCGGTTACCGGCCCGAGCACTGGCGCAAGAACTGCGTTGCGGTCGGCCTCGCGGGTGGTTTTGTCGAGCCGCTGGAATCGACCGGCATCGCGTTGATCGAACTGGCCACCTATCTGCTTACTCACCTGTTGCCAGGCGACACCGACAACATGGAAAGTGCCGCGCGTCATTTCAACGAGATGATGGTTGCACGCTACGACCGCATCATCGACTTCATCAAGATGCACTACTGCCTGAGCCAGCGGCGTGACTCGCCATTCTGGATCGACAACGCCGACGCCGCCAGCATCCCGCAAACCCTGCAGGAAAAGCTCGCGAAGTGGAAACAGCGCCCGCCGCATCGGCTGGATTTCGTCGGCGACCTGGAAATGTTCACGACCTCCAGCTGGCAGTATGTGCTGTACGGCATGGAGTTCCAGACTGACCTCGAGTCCATGCGCAGCGCCTATCCGCACATGGAAGCAGCGCGCCGGGAATTCGCGATGATCCGGCAGGCGGCCGCCAGCGCACTCCACGATCTGCCGGATCATCGTGCGCTGGTCGAACAGCTGTGCCGAGAACATAAGCAGCGCATCCGACCAGATGCGGATATGGCTGCATCCGCCGCCGGTTGAACTGAAGTGCGTGTCGACCATTTCCAGTGGGTCGAGACGGGCAACATCAAACCCGATGTGATTCCACCGTTCAGGGGGAGATCAAACGCTATCAAAGGAGATAACTTTGCCTTGTCGTCGGTCCTGCCTGGAAGCTGGCCGCATTTAGCCTGGCGTGCGTAGGGAGGGCGATTAGAGAGGGCCATCGCGGGTAGACAGTAGACTCGCTCAAATGTCCGCTTCCGACCCAATATAGGTATTCCGCCCCGCCTTCGATGACACTGGGCATAGCTGGCAGGTAGCTGTCAGTGAGGGCGGGACCTGCACCTGCGGGTTGCGAATATTCCGGCCCAAACACTCGATGTTCGCCGCTTTGGTTTCGAGCACGCTGGTGCGCTTGAGCTCCTCAACGAATATTCAGTGCACACCGAACGATTGGCTCTCTATATTGACTTCGCCAAGCTTGGGCACGCACGTCTCGTAAGGTGACGCAGTCGCAATTCGCATGCTACGTGTGGCAACGTCGACGTGCTGATCACCTGGTCTGATCGCACATCGATCCGTCAACGACAACGGCGCCTCTCGGCGCCGTTGCGCGCTACGAGTCCACCTCGTCATTGACGCTTGATGAAGGCCAGAATCTCGGGATTGATGACGTCCGCATGAGTCGTCATCAACCCGTGTGGGAAGCCCGGATAGATCTTGAGCGTGGCATTCTTGAGTAGCTTGGCTTGCAGTATTGAGGCGTCTTTGTATGGAACGATCTGATCATCGTCGCCCTGCATTACTAAGCTCGGTACCGTGATCGCTTTCAGATCGTCCGTTTGATCTGTCTCCGAAAAGGCCTTGATCCCTTCGTAATGGGCGAGCGCGCCGCCCATCATTCCCTGGCGCCACCAATTGCGAATAATCCCTTCCGAGATCTTTGCCCCAGGGCGATTGAACCCGTAGAACGGCCCTGTAGGAAGATCGAGGAAAAACTGCGCTCGATTGGCAGCCAGCGCTTTGCGAAGGCCATCGAATACGTCGATCGGTGTGCCGCCTGGGTTCTTATCGGTCTTGAGCATGAGCGGAGGAACGGAGGCGAGAAGCACCACCTTGGCTACGCGCCCCTGAGGCTCGCCGTATTTCGCGACATAGCGTGCCACTTCGCCGCCGCCCGTCGAATGGCCGATGTGGATCGCATTTCTCAGGTCAAGATACTCGACAACTGCTGAAGCATCGGACGCGTAATGGTCCATGTCATGACCGGTACCCACTTGCGAGGAGCGACCGTGGCCGCGCCGGTCATGCGCGACGACGCGATAACCGTTGGCAACGAAGAACAGCAGCTGTGTGTCCCAGTCGTCCGACGACAGAGGCCAGCCGTGGTGAAAGACAATAGGCTGAGCGTCCTTCGGACCCCAATCCTTGTAGAAAATTTCAACACCATCCTTCGTGACAACCTTGCTGCTCATCTGTTGGCCTTGCGTGGATCGATGCGTTGGATTCGCAGGCGCCGCGCTCGCCGAGCCCATCGAAGAGATGAGGGGTATCGCCACCGAGGCAGCGGCTGCCGCGCCGGCTCCGATCAACACGCTGCGACGCGACTCGCTGACAACGTCGACGTTATCTTTGCTATTCATGACAACCTCCAGTAAGGGAACCTTGAGATACCCCTGGCCCTCAATGCGACTGAATGCCCCGCCCCTGGAAAGCAACGGGGGCAAGCTTGCAAACAGGGCGTTCTATATAGGCCGGGAAACTAACCGCCGGGGTAAGAAGCTTTCTATTTCGGCCATCGAGTTTTACACCCTTGTGTGAACGTGATGTACCCATGGAGACGCCGACCAAGCTTCGCCTCCAGCTCAGGCTAAAGGATGGTCTCCTTAGACGCGCATGCCTGTCACATTCGTCTTCATTTTCGGCTAAAAATGATGTTTTGAAACCTTTTTACCACTTTCCGTAAGTGAGGGTCGGCGCTGTCCAACCGCCGTAGCGCTAGCAAAACGCCAGCCACCTGCACACGCTCGGCAAACTATGGCTAGGTAAAAATACTGATGGCACCCGCGTGCTTTCGCGGTCGCCAACGCCACTCTTATTCATGCAAGCTTGTTGCGCCTGACCTTGGAGATTCGTCATGAAGCTTCTAACGGCAGTGCTATGCGTTTTTTGCGTTAAGCCCACCTGGCTCCGCTATAGGCGAAGACGTTGCTCCTGGGTTCTCTGGCCAAGAAGCTCACGCTATCGCCAGGGACGCTTACGGCTGTGCCTACCGCGATGATCTTCCACGGCGAGACCTATCGCGCACCGCGGAGCTGGACCCAGCGCGTTTACTTGCAGGTCACCTAATATCACGAGGTGGATAGCCTGTGCACGATTGGATCAAGTGCGAAGGGAGAGCACATCCAAAAAGTCGAAATGAGCAAGCCCACGGCAACCATTAGTGTGGCGACGGCGTAGCTACGCCCGGTCAGCCGTTGAGTTTGTTCGTCAGATAGCCGAATTTTCCGCTGCGTCCGGGGCAGCGCAGCCTTCTCGCCGACCACCCAATATTTTACGGCGACGACTCGGAGACGTCGTTTCTTCTCCTGTCTTCACGAATTGGGCATCGACAAGACTAGCGACTTGAGTATGGTTGGTGGTCGCCTAACGAGCGCGAGTGCATCGTTAGGTTCCATCTGTCGATTGAAAATATCAATTGACCCACACGGCTCTTAGAACACGACACGCGAACATCCATCGGCGCATTGATAATTTCTACCTCAATACACCGTCTCAGCCTTGAGTCGCGCGCGCTGTTGCGCAGGCCGTCCCATTCCCAGGCAGAGGAGAGTAGCAATGAGCAAGACCGTCATTCAACACGTTCTCTCGCGGTTGCGCGACCTTGGTATCAAAGATGTGTTCGGCGTCGCCGGCGATTACGCATTTCCCATCGAGGATGCTGTATGCGCTGAAAAAAGCATGCGCTGGGTGGGAAGTTGCAACGAGCTCAACGCGGCGTATTCGGCAGATGGCTATGCCCGAATAAAGGGTATGGCTGCTCTGAGCACGACTTATGCCGTTGGCGAGTTGAGCGCGATCAATGGCATTGGCGGCGCTTACGCGGAATACCTGCCTTTATTTCATCTGGTCGGCATGCCCGCAAGCGGAGTGCAAGCGGCCGGGCGCCTGGTTCATCACACCCTTGGCAACGGCGAATTCGACATCTTTTACAACATGACGGCACCCATGGTGTGTGCGCGCGCCATCATGACTCCCGAAAACTGTGTCACCGAAACGGAACGACTCATTGCCGCCGCGCTTCATAATCATCGACCCGTCTACATGTCTTTCCCCTCGGACTACGCGGTCACCCCAGTGGTCGGATCCGCCAAGCCCATCGAAGAGCCTGCGTCCGATAAAGAGACACTCAAGGCTGCAGTTGACGCGATCGCCGAAGCGCTTTCACGTGCCAATACGGCGTGTATTTTGCCGGGCATTCTCGTGTCTCGATCGGGGCTGGCGAAGGAGGCGCTCGCCGTCATCGAAGCTTCCAATCTGCCGTTTGCCACGATGTTCATGGACAAGTGCGTACTGGACGAGTCCCATCCAAACTATGTGGGCATGTACGACGGCAAGTTGATGAACGAGCAAGTGCGCGCCTTTGTTGAAGGCTGTGACTGCATACTCGGTATTGGAGCGCTGATGACGGACTTCAATTCGGGCTCGTTTACGGCGTGCATCGATCGCTCCAGGAGCATCAATATCTTGCACAACGCTGTACGGGTGGGGGCTGCCTTCTACAACGACATCCATATGAAAGATGTTCTCCTGGCGCTTGCCAAGGTTGTCTCGAAGAAAAGTGTCAAAGCACCTAAACCGATGGGTCTTGGCGACCCCGTCGGCGATCCCGGCGGCAAGATCACCGTGGAATACCTCTATCCGCGGTGGCAGCAGATGTTGCGCCCCAACGACATCCTGATCGCAGAAACCGGGACGTCGTCGATGGGCTTGGGATTTGCCCATATGCCGAAAGGTTCGACGTTCCAGAACCAGACCCTTTGGGGTTCAATTGGCTGGGCGACCCCGGCAGCTTTTGGAGCCGCGCTCGCCGCACCGGACCGACGCACCATCCTGGTGACGGGCGAGGGGTCTCATCAGCTGACAGCGCAGGAAATCAGCCAGTTCTATCGGTTCGGATTGAAGCCGATCATCTTTGTATTGAACAACGATGGCTATTTGATCGAGCGTCTTCTGTGTAAAGACCCTGAGTCGTATTACAACGATCTGGCCCAGTGGCACTACGCCAAACTACCCGAAGCCTTGGGATGCGACGACTGGTTTGCGACACGGGTGACTACCTGCGGCGAGCTCGACCAGGCCATCCGGAAAGCGGAGAGCGGTGGCACCGGGGCATACATCGAAGTTGTGATGGAACGCTACGCGGCGTCGCCCTTGTCGCAGAAGCTTCATGCGTCACTCGCCACGCTCTACTCGTAGTCGTATAGAAAATTCTCATGCCGCGCGAGGCCCGTCCCGCGCGCGCATGAGTTGATCCCAGGGCTGTCTTAGAGTGCTCTCATGTCGATCTCAAGCCATGGCGGGTGGACTCCATCGCCGTCTGCGTTTCTGTGTAATGAATCCTTGGACGCTGGGTCGTTTGCAACACGCCTCCTGCTCGCGCAGTCTGGCGGTGTTGCAACGACTGGCTGAATCCGCAGGCCAAAGCAGACGCTTTCAAACACTTGGCCGAGGAGATGGCGATCCCCGTGCCGTCAAGCGAAAAGCGGATCTGATGGCGCGATTGCCACAGTCACTCGGTAGCCACACCCGGGCGGTTCCGCTTGAAAGTCAGCCAAAGCGCGGACAACAGGAAATACACGCCGCCGAACGCAGCGTAGGGCGCGAGCTGGGCAATCGTGGGCGCCGCCCCGAAAGACTTGGCAGCGAAGATCACGCCTGCCAGGGCCGACTGCACACCGCTGATCATCATGAAAGCCTGGCCGCCAAGCTTGCGGCGCCGAATACCCACTGCCAGCTGGAATAGGCCTGCAAGGAGCGCCCAGACGCCGAACACCAGCACACCGCCTGCGTTGCCGCGCAGAGCAAAGGCAACGGCCATGCACGCCGCGGTGACGATGCTGGTGAGCGCATTGAACTTCTGCCCGGGGTTGACCTGGAGCCCTCCGCTTCGCCGCGCGTCGATCACATTGGCCAGCGCATCCCAGGCGGGATAAAGCACGAGCAGTACGCCCACCACGGGCGCTGGTGCCGACGCCGAAAGGAAAGCCAGTGCAACCCAGGCGAAGGCAGCGCCGGTGCGGAGGAAATAGAAGTTTCGAAGCGAGTTCATGGAGAGCGTCCGTGGGTAGGTCATAACACCCTACTAGTAGGTAGGATAGTGTGTCAAGAAGCCATCCCCCGGAACGAGATCTTTCCAACGATCTACCTAGTGGTAGAATGGCCGCCATGACAACGCAACAGAAACTCATCGATTCGGCCCGCCACCTCATCCAGACCCGCGGATACAACGGCTTTAGCTACGCCGATGTCGCCGAAGAGGTTCAGGTACGCAAGGCAAGCATCCATCACCACTTTCCGGCCAAGTCCGACTTGGCGAGGGCGGTGGTCGAACAGTCGCGAGCGATCATCGTGGAGCAGACGCGCACGCTCGGCGGTGGTGCCTTCGATCCTGAGGAGCAGCTGCGCATGTACACCGGCTACTGGGAAAAGTGCATTGCCGATGCCTCCGCGCCATTTTGCGTGGCCGGCATGCTCGCCAGCGAATTGCCAACACTGCCAGCGGACTTGGCCCAGGACGTGCGCACCCACTTTCGCGACTTGTCGAATTGGCTGGAAATCGTGCTGACCCGAGGCGCACAGCTGGGGCGCTTCGAGTTGCAGGGATCAGCCCGCCAGGAGGCGGAGGCGTTCATGGCCATGGTGTATGGCGCCATGTTGGCGGCGCGAGCCTATGGCGATCCAACGGTCTTCGGCGACATCGTGGCGAGTGGGCTTAAAAGGCTTGCGCCAGCCGGCGCACGCTAGTCTGCGCGAAACGCGCCGCCGACCCGCGACGATATTCCTTCGACGCTCGATGGCGGTTCGACTTGCCTGATCAACCATCCGTCGAGCGCGTGAGTGCCTCCCACTGGTCGATCTCCTGCGCCAGCGAAGACAGCTTCTGACGCACCAGGTCGATCGCATCGCTTCCGAGCAACAGATGCGCTGGTGGTGAGTCACTGTCGATCACATCGAGCATCGCCCGCGCCGCTTTTGCGGGATCCCCAAGCTGACTTCCGCTCTTTTGCCGACGGGCCTCCCGGATAGGGTCGAATAGCCCGTCGTAATCAGCAATGGAGCGGGGCGCCCGGACCATCGAACGTCCTGCCCAGTCTGTGCGGAACGAACCGGGCGCTACCGCCGTAACGGCAATACCGAAAGGCTTCACTTCCTTGCCGACTGTTTCGGAAATGCCTTCCAGCGCGAACTTGCTGCCGCAATAGTAGGAAATGCCTGGCAGCGTGATATGGCCGCCCATCGAAGTGATGTTGAGGATGTGCCCCCTGCGTCGCCCTCGCATGTAGGGCAACACGGCCTTCATCATGGCCACGGCACCAAACACATTCACTTCGAACTGTCGCCGCATATCCGATAGCGGCGACTCCTCCAGGATGCCTTCGTGACCATAACCGGCGTTGTTCACCAGCACGTCCACGGGACCCACGGTTTCCTCGATCTCGGCGACGACGCCATCGATCGCACCAAAGTGAGTGACATCCAGAATGCGACCTATGGCATCCCCGGTAGCAAGCGCTTCGAACTCTTGGCGCGCTTGCTCACCTCGAACGGTTCCAACCACACGATGCCCCTTAGCCAGCGCCTCGCTGGCCAGGGCCTTTCCGAACCCGCTGCTGACCCCGGTGATGAGTAAGGTTTTGCTTGCTGACATGGCGATTGCTCCTGTGGCTTGCGAACGTGGCTTGCATAATAAGTAGTGTTGGAGTCATCTTCTGCGCCTGATGACCTCAATTTCTTGCCTATTTCTATGAATCGCCATGCCCCTGCGAACAAGCTCGAGCTAGCAGATGAAAGCCGTCGTATGGCGGCCCTTGTTCGAGAGTTGGCCCCGCAGGAGGGATACAACCTCACGGCTTTGCCTGGCGTGCGCATCCTGCGATCGGATCGCACTCTGTCCCTGACGCCAGTTTTGTACGACCCCGGCATCGTGATCGTGTGCCAGGGATGCAAGCGCGGCTATTTTGGCGATCAGATTTATGTTTACGACGAGCAGCATTACCTGGCAGTCGCCGTGCCAGTGCCGTTCACCATGGAATCCGACGGCACACCCGAGCACCCGCTGTTGGCCATCTATATGCATCTCGATTTTCAGATGGCTGCCGATCTGATGCTCCAGATCGCCCAACATCAGTCGCCCAATGCTGAGGATGCGCCGCTCAGCATGATGTCCAGCCCTATGGACTCAACGCTGCGAACGTCCCTCCTGCGATTCCTGGAGGCCATGAGCCAACCGTTAGACGCCGCGGTTCTCGGGCCAGATCTCTTGCGTGAACTTTATTTCCGCGTACTCACAGGCGCGCAGGGAGCGGCGCTGCGCTCAGCCCTGGGAATGCAGGGACAATTCGGCAAGATAGGAAAGGCACTTCGCCACATCCATGCTGCTTATGCCCAGCCGATCAATCTGGCGCAATTGGCCAGAGAGGCCGACATGAGTGTGCCCACGTTCCACACCCACTTCAGGTCGGTAACCCGAACATCGCCGATGCAGTACCTCAAGTCGACGCGACTACATCAGGCCCGCCTGTTGATGGTTCGCCAGGGGATGACTGCGGAGGCAGCCGGCTACGCCGTGGGGTATGAAAGCGCGTCGCAGTTCAACCGAGAGTTCAAACGCCTCTTCGGGCTGCCGCCCGTTGCGGAAGTGAGGCGCATGAGGGACAACTTTGCGGTACCTCCCGCGCAAGCGGCGTCGGATTTCGTTTCATCACATTGAGGTAGTGCGGCACGGCCTCTAAGCGCGAAATGGTGGCCATGCGGAGAGCCGTCCGCAGCCACAAGCGGACGCTATCCGTCAACCAAGACACGCCTTAAAGAAGCTCACTAATTCCGTTGCCAATTTTTCCGGCTGCTCCTCTGGAATGTAATGCCCGCAGGCCTCGATTTGACCTCCGCTAAGATTCTCACAAAGCGGCTTCATCAATTCATGGATGTTCGGTGCGCTGCCAACATCGCCGCCCAGAGCTAACACGGGAGCCTTGATTTTGTTGGCGAATAGCTTCTGGTTTTGCCGCATATCCTCTTCGACAGCTCGGTAGTAGCCGAGCATGCCGCGAAGACCGCCAAGAGAAGCATACGATTTCACGTACTCATCGATATCAGCCGGCTCGAAGGCCGCCATCGCATTGGCGGCTTTTTTGTTGAAGAACCACTCAATCAGGACGCGCTCTTTTCCGGCAAGCAACGCTTCGGGAAGATCATCCACGGCATTGAACAGGAAGTGCCAACTCTTCCAATTGGAAGGAGCTGTGACAGACACTTCGGCCTTGAGGGTAATACCGGGGATGTTTCCGTCTATAAAAACGATGCCATCCAAGTCCGTAGCGTATTGGTGCGCGTATGGATAGCCAATCCACGACCCGATATCGTGCCCCACATAAAAATGTCGCTGCACGCCCAACGACTTCAGAAGGTCGTTGATTCGTCCTGCAGCAGTTTGCGTGTCGTAGCCGCTCAAGGGCTTGTCCGAGTAGCCCTGGCCTGGAATATCTATAGCAAGAGTACGGTAAGAGCCAGATAGTAGGGGCTGAAGTCGGCGCCACGCATATGCGGTCTGCGGAAAGCCCGCAATGAGGACGACCGTCGGCCCGACGCCGCCCTCGACGATGTGGAATCGAATTTCTCCGCTTTGCACGAAGCGCCTGGAAAATGTTTTACCGCCAAGTTCTATCACGCCCGCCATATCGATTCTCTTCTTGATCAAGATTGGATCATTTGCGGAACAAGCGCTTTGAATAGTAGTAGTTAATCAGGTATAGCATTGCGCGGTAGCGACGTCCTATGCGAGCTTTCGCCTGCTGACGGATGAACGCCAAAGTGCGGTTCCGAAAAGTGTGGCGGCCTAACCTGGGACCGACCGACCGGTGTGCAGAAGATCATCCGTGTGGCGATCTTTCGTGATCGACGTCCACCTGACCATCGTTGCGGTCACGCTGTCAGAATGGATGGACAGTATTCCCGGCGAATTCCTACAATAGCTCGACCAAAACGCGCCTGAGGTTTCCGATGAGTGCTTGGTTCGGTCGAAAGAAATTTGGTTGGGGATGGGGCCCACCAGCCGGCAAGGTTGGCTGCTCCATACCGTCTATGTGGTCACGGTACCTCTAATTGGAAGAGCCTTCTCAACGAGCCGTGTGCTTAAATCTCCGGTGTAACACACCGCCGAAATGAAAGACGAAGACGTCCCTCGAGCGGCAACTTCGGGGGTGCCTCAAGTGTTGGAATCAGTCGATGGCCAGCGTGAGTGAATCCCATCGGCTCTGCACCGGCGCGTAACGGGATGGCGGCAGTCCGACGTAGCGGGTGAAGGCGACGCTGAAGGCGCTTGCGGAGCTGTAGCCGACGCGTTCTGCAATTTCGGCGATGCCACCTTCTTTTCGCCACAGTAGGTTCTTGGCCATGGCCATGCGCCAGGCGAGCAGGTACTCGATCGGGGCTACGCCGACGGCGCGGCTGAAGCGCTCGAAGAACGCCGAGCGGGAGAGAGCGGCCTCTTTCGCCAGCTGCGCGATCGTCCAGGGCTGTGTCGGACTTTCGTGCATTCGTCGAATCGCGACGGCGAGGCGTTCGTCGGCAAGCCCGCGCACGAGACCTGGCGACGCTGCAGTCCCGGATGTTGATCGGAGTGCCTCGATAAGGAGAACCTCAAGCAGGCGCGCCAGGATGACGTCACGCGCGGGCCGCTGCTCGCGCGATTCTTCGCCCACGAGTTGCACGAGTGTGGCAAGCCTCCTCTCGCCACGAACATGCACGAGTTGCGGGAGGAGCGACACCAGCAAGGCCGCGTCCGGCGAACCGAAGACGCAGTAGCCAATCAGAAAACGCACGTCGGGCGGGCCGCTTTGACTACCGTGTCTGAATTCGCCATTGAGCAGTGCGACGGGCGCGCTATCGAAGGCTTCCGATGTCACTGGCGCGAGGCTCGACATCGTGAAGCCATACGCCGAGGGAATCAGGACAAAGTCGCCCTCCTGGAGGGTGATCGGCTCGTGCTCGCCGACCGCGAGGCGGCACGAGCCCTCTAGGATGACGCAGTAGAAGGGTCGCCCGGCTTCTGAGCGCCGAACTCCCCAGGAACCAGCGCCGCCAACAACTTTCGAGAACGGGGCGCCCGGTTGGAGCAACGTGACAACCTCGGCAAGCGGGTCGATCATGACAGGACTCCTGCGAAGGAAACATGGACTTCTGATTGTAGCAAGTCCGGTTGCGGTGACCTATCGTCTCGGTATCGCAAACCACCACCGGAGTCCCCATGAAAACTGTCCTGATCACCGGATGCTCGTCCGGGTTCGGCCTCGAAACCGCCCGATACTTCCTCGATCGCGATTGGAAAGTCATCGCCACCATGCGCACGCCGCGCGAGGACGTTCTGCCACTTTCCGCGCATCTGCGCGTGCTTGCTCTCGATGTCACCGATCCTGAGAGCGTGCGTCAGGCTGTGGAGGCGGCAGGGCCGATCGACGTCCTGGTGAACAACGCCGGCATCGGCGTGCTAGGTGCCCTCGAAGGCACCTCGATGGAAACGGCTCGCGAGATCTTCGAGACGAACACCCTCGGGACGATGGCGATGACCCAGGCGGTGTTGCCTCAGTTCCGGCAGCGGAAGGCCGGCGTCATCGTGAACGTCACGTCGAGCGTAACGCTGAAACCGCTCGCTCTGCTTTCCGTGTACTCGGCGAGCAAGGCGGCAGTCAACGCGTTCACTGAGTCTCTTTCGCTGGAACTCCAGCCCTTCAATGTGCGCGTGTGCCTGGTGCTGCCGGGACGGGCGCCTGAGACCCGATTCGGCGAAAACGCACAGCCACGGATGCAGGGTGGCATTCCCGAAGTGTATGCGGGCTTCGCGCAAAGTGTCTTCGCGGGAATCGCGCAGTCGTCTGCGGTCACTCGGGCGCTGGACGTGGCAGAAGCGGTGTGGCGTGCTGCGAACGATCCGTCGTGCCCAATTCGGATTGCAGCTGGCGCTGACGCCGTGGAGCTGGTCGAGTCACGCTGAGATCAGAGTCCGATGGCGCAGCACAGCGGCGCTCGCCAAACATCAATGGATAAGAAAGGAGATAACTATGCAGAACAAACCTGTCGCCCTGGTCACCGGGGCCAATCAAGGAATCGGCCTTCAGATCGCGAAGGATCTCGTGGCACATGGCTTCACTGTGCTGGTCGGGTCGCGCAATCTCGAGCGCGGCGAGTCCGCGGCAGAGGAGATCGGGCCGGACGCCCGCGCGCTGCAGCTCGACGTGACGGATCAGGCTTCGATCGCGGCCGCGGCGGAGCGCGTCCGCAACGAGCTTGGCCGACTCGATGTGCTCGTCAACAACGCGGCGATCTCGCACACGCGACGGTTGCAGGGCATGTCCGTCGAGGAGTTTGCCAAGTCGACCCTCCCGAGCAACGTGTCTCTCGATGAACTGCGCGCGGTGTTCGAGACGAACGTGCTCGGCGTCGTCGCCGTTACCCAGGCGATGCTGCCGCTCCTGCGCGAGGCGCCGGCAGCCCGCATCGTCAACGTGTCGAGTGGCGCTGGATCGCTGACGCTGAATGCGGACCCGGCCTTCCCGTTGCGCTCGATTTTCGGCCCCGTCTATCCTGCATCCAAGACGGCTCTCAACGCAATGACGCTGGCCATGGCGATCGAGCTTGAGTCGGCCGGGATCAAGGTGAACGCGGTCTCCCCGGGCTTCACCAGGACGAACCTCAACAACTATGCGGGCACGCAGACTGTTGAGGAGGGTGCCCGCGCACCAGTGCGCCTCTCGCTGCTCGGTCCGGATGGTCCGACGGGAACCTTCTCCGGCACTGACGGCGCGATCCCCTGGTGACGAAGTTCTGGATCGGGTCGACGAGATCGCCATGCCTGCTGACGCGACAGTGAGGCAACGTTACAACAGCTGCCCGAGTCGAGCCTCGAGCAACGGCCGAAACGTGCGACTGACATGGACTCGGTGGCCGCCGCGCAAGACGAGATCAAATTCCCCGTGCGTGGCCGGCTCCAAATGCAGAATGCTGTCGATGTTGACGACGGTGGAGCGATGCACGCGAACGAATCGGCGCGGATCAAGCCGCCCGATAAGTTCGCCGAGGGCGGCGCGATGGATGATGCGTTCATGCCCCACATGCAATGCCACGTAGACGCCTGCACTTTCGATGCAGTCGATTGATTCGACGCGGATCAGTTCGGTTTTGTCGCGTTCACGGACAACGATGCGATCGAGAAACGGTTTGTCCATGCGGTGGTCGTCGAGCAGCTTGAGCACGCTTTGGCCAACTTCGCGCACGTACTGATCGTCCAGACGTGACTTTGCGCGGGAGAAAGCGGCCTCCATACGCTCGTCACCGTATGGTTTGAGCACGTAGTCGATGGCGGCCGACTCGAAAGCACGCACGGCATGCTGATTGAATGCCGTCACAAATACCGTCACAGGCATGCGCTCAACGCCGATCGTATCGATCACGCCCAGGCCGTCGATCCCCGGCATCTGAACGTCTAGAAAAACGACATCGGGCCGCTTTTGCAGGATCGCTTCGACAGCGTCGAGCCCGTTTTCGGCTTCCAGGATTTCGCCGACGTCGGGATCGTTGTCCATCAATTCGCGCAGCCGCAGGCGCGCCGGCTGTTCGTCGTCGACGATAAGAACCCGATAAGCATGGTTCTCACCCATCGCCATTCACCTCCGCTGCGTGCGTGGGTACCGAGACACGAACACGCGTGCCGCCACCTTCGCGTGGACCGATCTGGAGACCTGCATCCTGCTCAGGATGGAGCATGGCGATGCGCTCGCGGGTGACGCCTAGCCCCAATCCGACACGATCGCCCGTCGACGCATCGCCAAGCCCGACGCCATCATCCTCGACGATGATGCACAGCGTGGCATCGTCGATAGCAGCCCGTATCCAAACAGTGCCGCCGCCCGGTCGCGGCGACAATCCGTGGCGAACGGCATTCTCGACCAGAGGTTGCAGGATCAGGCTTGGCACCAAAACATCGTGAGCGGCAGCAGGAACATCAATGACCACATGCAAACTGTCGCCAAAGCGCGTCTTCTGGATGGCGAGGTAATGGCCGAGGAATTCGAGCTCCTCGCTGAGGCGTACCTGCTGCCGACGTCCGGACTCCAGCGAAAGACGCAGCAGATCGCCCAACTGCTCGATCATTCCGCGCGCAAGTTTGGGCTGACTTACTACGAGGGATGAGATGGTATTGAGCGCGTTGAACAGAAAGTGCGGATCGAGCTGCATGCGCAGGACATTCAAGCGCGCCTCGGAAAAATTGCGCTCCAGTCGTTCGAGCCTCAGTTGCGAAGCAAGATAATGCTGGCGATATTGCACCGCCTGCCAGCCGCCGACCACGAGCAGGTAAACCAGGAGGTTCCACAGTAATCCTCCCTTCATTGCCTCATGCAGGGGACCGAGGCCGATCGCGTCTGGCCATGCCATCACACCCACGATCACCTGGAGCAGCGCGGCGACGTAGCTGTAAACCAAGGTGGTCGGAATGCCAATGGCGATGTGCACGGCGAGCCGCGTCTTCAGGTTATTCACTGCAATGGGTAGGCGCCGATCCACCGCAGCAATCACCGGGACCAGCAATCCCCACGCCCACCAATCCGCCAACGACGTCCGTAGAACGAACCACCACGCCGCGCTCGACGCAAAGCGCGGCACGGCGAAAACGACACCGACGGCCGTCCAGGCTAGCAGTGAGATAAGCGCGAGACCCACTCTGGAATAGGAGCCGTTTTCCACAGGCCGAGCATGGTTCCAGATCGGGCGCACCATCTTCCTCACAAGTTTCGTCAAACGCTCATGCCATCCTACACGGGCGCATCGATCGACGCTCAAGCTATCTGATTCAACGAACGCCTGATCGATTCACGCCGCCCCGGGATTCGACGAATAAGTGATGGCAACGATGCGCCACCCATCCGCCGTCTTGACCAGTTGCCATGTTTCGTCGCCGCGGTTCTCCACTTTTCCATCGATGACAAAGTCGAAATGAAAATAGACCGATGCCACCGTACCGTCGCTCGTAATTCGAACGTCGGTATGGCGAGGATCGAGGTCCGATTTTGTGTTCGATACGAAAGTGGCAAAATTCCGATAGCTGCTGCCGCGGACTTTCGGCGTCGAGGCATCCTTCGCCCGCGCGGCGGCGAACGCCTTGTCGGACAGGACGTTCACCAACATGCTGCCGTGGTCGAGAAAGAGTTCGGAAACGCCTTCGCCGTTATGCGTGGCGACGGCATGGTGAAAAGTCTCCATAACGCGCTGGATATCCGCCACATCCTGTGGAGCCGTACCGGCGGGTCCGCCAGGTCGATCCATGGCAGCTAAGTTGCAACCGAATAGCAGAAGCATGATCCCGATGAAAATTATCTTTTTCACAAATGCCTCATTGGATAGATGCGCATGGCAATGCGGCAAAAGTAGGTTCTCCTGAGGGTGCTGCGGGCGCAAATGTTACGAACGGGCAATAGGGCGTCCTCAAACGGTCAGGGGTCGACACCAAGCGGACAATGGGCGTCGCCCATCACTTTGATGGTGATGCTCAGCTTTGCGCTGGCTGCGAAAAGTCGATGGCCACTTGAATCTGCCGTCTCGACACGCTCTCGATCCGCTTCGCATCATTTGGCCAGACCGCAGCGGAACACGCCGCTAGGATGCTTGCACTCAAGCTGCAGTAGATACCCATGCAAAGACGATTTATTCGTTCGATCTGTGCGCTCAGTGTTTTGGGCGCCGCATCGGCCTTCGCTTCGACGGTCACTCCCTTGCCAATTCCATTGCTAGCTGCCAACTGGCAGGCAAGCGGCAATGCCACGTTCATCGCGAGGGAAGCCTTCCCGCACGGCATCCTTCAGGTGACGTCCGAGAGTGAGCAGGGCTCTGTGGCGCTGAAAGACAAGCACTTCGACAACGGCACCATCGAGTTCGACATCAAGCCCGTTGGCGAAGAGATGCCGGGCATTCGTTTTCACCAGCAAGACGGCGACACCGCCGACATGCTCTATATCCGCGTCAGCCCCGACTGTCCCGCTTCGCAGGACTGCCTGCAGTACGTACCCATCATCAAAGGCCGTGTGCTGTGGGACGTCTATCCGCAGTACCAAGCGGCGGCGCCCTTCCGCGAAAACGAATGGAATCACATTCGCCTCGTCATTTCAGGCAAACGTATGAACGTCTACGTGAACGGACGAACAGAACCATCGTTGCGCATCGCGCATCTGGAGGGCGATGGCAGCACTGGAACCATCGCGTTCGAGGGCACCGCTTACTACACGAACCTTACGCTTGCGCCCGGCGTAACCGATGGCCTCGACCCCAAAGCTCCGGTGGACCTTGCCGCAGGCGATCCTCGCTACTTCGTTCAATGGCAAGGCACCGATCCCGTATCGATGGACGCCACGGACCATCTCAGCCTGTTGAACATGCCGCCATCCAGCGCGCGCTGGTCGCCAGTCACTGCCGACTACGGTGGCCTTATCAATTTGAGCCGATTTCACGCCCCGACGCCCAGGCATGCGCCTCCGCAAGTGATCTGGCTTCGCACCACGCTCCAGTCCGATCGCGAACAGGTTCGGCACGTGGCCGTGGGCTGGCTGCGTGAGATTTGGGTCTACGCCGACGGAAAACCCGTGTTTTCCGGCAAGAACCTCTACAACCTAAAGGGGGGACGCAAAGCGCCTGATGGTCGCCTATCACTGGAGAACGACGGCTTCGATCTTCCTTTGCACAAAGGTGCGAACGAAATCTTCGTCGCCATTGACGGCAATACACCTGACATGAGAGGGCGTTACGGGTGGGGTTTCGTGATGCGGATGGATCGCGCTGAAGGGATTACCTGGAAATAGGGTCGAGGCTTCGCCACGTCCGTTCTTGGTCTTCAATTGCAGCGAGCTTCGCAACTTGAAAAGTTGAGCACGTCATCAAACGAGGTGACATTCGTCGCCCCCGATCCGGTGTGGCTTCGGTCGCCCAAAGTCAAAGGAAACTACGATGCCTGTTGTTAACGTAAAACTCGTGACGATCCGAAACACCGCCTTTGTTGCACTGCTAGTTGCGGCCCCAATCTCCATTGCCGCTCCAAAGGATCAAACTTCGGCGGAAGATGCAACCGCGGCAACGCAATATAAGTCCTTGAATGTTTCAAGGGAGCCGAGTGTCGTCGCGCCCGGTGAATACAAGCTCGACCCGCACCACACTTCGGTTACCGCAAAACTTGCGCACATGGGCCTGTCTCACTACACGCTTCGCTTTGACGTTGTCTCAGGTCGATTTTCATTCGATCCGAAACATGCAGCCGCGTCACATGTCGAGATATCCATCGATCCGAAATCAGTCGACACCGGCGACCAGGCGTTCGACACAAAGATAGCGAAAAAATATTTCGAGGCGGATAAGTATCCATCCATCGCCTTCAACTCGGCGACGGCAAGCATTGTCGGCGACCATATTCTGGTTGATGGAGTTTTGAATTTTCACGGCGTAAAAAAGCCGGTCGTCCTGAACGTCACTTACCATGGATTTGCTCAATCTCGCATGGGCTTTTCTGGCGAGTCTACGTTCAAGAGGTCAGAATTTGGTGTTGGGGAATGGATACCGTTAGAAGCTGATGAGGTCACCATTCTCGTTGAAGCCGAATTCGTGAAGACATGAAAAGGAACGACGTCCACCCGATCTCGCCCTGGAACAAGGAACTGTCAGCGAGCCGACCACGCAACACCTGGGAATCAGGTTGAGAGGTGAACTACGATTCGTTGGTAAACGTGTTGCGTCGCTCGATCGACCATTGCGCAGCGCGGGGTGCTCAGCGGAACTTCTGTCCGATCTGTCCGACGTGCGTGTCCGCGGACGCGGAGGGCAGGGCGGGAAGCCAGCAGTTAGCTGGCGAAACTCATGGCATGAACGTTGCACCCAGCTCTTGATGTGCGCTGGCGATGTTATCGGCGCCTATTCTCGCTGGGGCAATCAATACGGGCGCGATGCCGCCATTCGCTCCATCCATGCCGACAATAACTGACGCAGGCGATAGTCGCCTTGTGTCTCAAGGACAAGACAATTGAAAAAGAAATGGCTGTCTGTATTCATCGGCCTCGTTTTCAGCGCGTCGTGCATCGGCGCAGACAACACGTCCGATAGTGGCGACAAGCTCCTTGGGTTGGCCAAGCAGGCGACAGGTGGCGCGGCTTGGGATCACATCGATACGCTGCATGAGCAAGGAAGGATCAGCGGAGCTCATGTTGACGGCAGTTACGATAGCGTGACCGACCTGCTACACATTCTTAGCTTGCAGAAGACGGTCCTTGGGCCGATGGTCAGTACCCAGGGATGGGATGGCAAGGTCGCCTGGAGCAGCGATTCTTCTGGACAGGTACGCGTCGAGTCGAGTCGCGAAGCCATTGCCGCGGGACTTGAGCAGGCCTACCGGAGCGCCTATGGGTTTTTCTGGCCCGATCGCTGGCCGGCTACGCGCGCGTCCGTTGGCGAACGACATGCCGATGGGGTGAATTACGACGCCGTCAAAGTGACGCCCAAGGGAGCCGAGCCGTTTGAGCTCTGGCTAGATCGAAGCACCCATCGCATTGCACGCGAAGTGGATCTCACCGGTGCCCAGCCGCATACGCAGATATTCAGCGACTACCGCGCAGTGGATGGCGTCATGCTGCCGTTCGCAACGCGTGACACAGTCGGCGACGTGCGCTTCGACGTGCTGGCCTCGGCCAGCACTCTCGCCGTTGGACCAGGCCGGTCTGAGCAGAGCTTTGCGCCAGCTACACCACCAAAGGAAGAAGATCCCTTTCCGGCCGGTCGCGATCGCATTTCGTTGCCTTTTCGCCTTATCAACAACCACATCTATGTGGGTGTCTCCATCAACAGCAAGCCAGAGCAGCCTTTCGTGTTTGACACCGGCGGCGTATTCATTGTCGATACCAGTTTCGCGCCCGCGCTCGGCATCAAGCCGGAAGGGCAGCTTCCGGGCAGTGGCTTTGGCGAAAACGTTGCAGCGATGCGCATGGGCAAGGTGCATTCGCTCGCCCTTGGCGGCTTTACGCTAAACGATCAGGTAGCCCTGACGATGGATATTTCGGCCAGCATGCAGCGCAACGATGATGTGAACGGCGCAGGCATCGTGGGCTACGAAATACCCAAGCGCGCCATCGTTGTACTGGACTACGCGAAGGGTGAGATGACGCTTGTCCGGCCCGCGGCATTCAAGCCGCCCGCCGGAGCCTCGGTGATTCCCTTTACGTTCAACGAGCAGGTACCGATGATCGCGGCCTCTGTCGATGGGATACCCGGTGAGTTCGAGATCGATACGGGCTCCGCCTCAGGGCTGGATATCATGGGACCGTTCGCGAAGGCCAACCATCTCGCCGAACGCTATCACGCGACCCATGAAATCCTGACGGGCGGTGCGGGCGGCGCATCGAGCGATCTGCTGGCACGGGCGGGCTCGCTGAAAATTGGCGACCTCGTGATCGACAAGCCGGTCGTGGATCTGGTCGGCGGCACACGCGGTGCCGGCGCTGCGACCCTCACGGCGGGCAACATCGGTGGTGCGCTGCTACGGCGATTCACGCTGACACTCGACTACGGTAACCGGAAGCTGTATTTCCAGCCCAACGCGGTTTATGGCACGCCGGATGGCTACAACCGCTCTGGCGTGCAGATGGCACGCGCATCCGATCAAGGTATCGTCATTACCCACATTATTTCAGGCAGCGCCGCTGAGAAGGCGGGTTTGCAGGCCAAGGATCGGATCGTCGCCGTCGATGGCACCAAGGCCCGGGATGTCCATTTGACTGATCTACGCGACAAATTCAATGCAAAAGCGGGTACCCGGGTGACCTTGTCGGTGAGTCGGAATGGAAGCCCTGCCAACGACGTGGTGCTGGTGCTGAACGACATCATCTAGCGGCGCACTTCGGCGAGTGGATGCGGCGGTGCGATATACCAATACACATTGCCGTCTTGCCCGCACGCCTAACCTCATCAGCGGCACCAGCAAGCAGCCTTTCCCGCTGGCGCTGAAATCTCGCCGGCGGGTTGCCGATCACCCTTCGCCGACGACATACCGGTAGGGTGGTCTTTTCCTCGGAAAAATCATGCCCCCACGTAGTGGGTGCTCATGCCGCTCGTCGTTCGCTCCGATCCTGCATCGACGTGCTGGCACGAAGGTGAATGTGTTGGTAGAGAAAATTTAAGGCCGGGAGGCCGAGATGAAAAGACCATTCGCTGGAAACTTTACCCACTTACTTTGTGCCGTTGCATGCAGCGGGGCCGGGCTCTTTCTCACGGGGAGTGTTGCGGCGCAGGGCGCGCCCACCACGCTCATGCGCTATTCGAATGCCAGCGCAAACGCCGTCGCGTTCGTTGCTCATGGCGAACTCTGGACCGCACCTTTGGCCGGCGGTGTCGCCCAGAGGCTCACGCATGATCCGGGCGACGTCATTGCACCCCATTACTCGCCGGACGGCCGTTGGATCGCCTTCACCTGGCGCCGTGCCAAAGCACGCGACGTCTATGTATTGCCGGCCGGTGGCGGTGAACCGCGGCGCCTTACGTTTGACGGCCCAGGTCAAGCCGAGGATGGATTGGTCGTCGGCTGGACACCCGATTCGACACGCATCGTGTTCCTGTCGGGTCGCGCGTCGCCCACTTCGGGACTGATCCGCGCCTATAGCGTGCCACTTGATGGCGGTCTGGCAGAGCTTCTTCCACTCGATCGTGCAGGTCTGCTCTCCTACTCACCCGATGGTAAATCGGTCGCCTACAACCGTATTTTCCGCAACTACGAGCTTCGCAAGCGTTATGTTGGCGGGCGCGCCCAGGATATCTACATCTACAACTTTGATGCCAAGCGGCTGACGCAGCTCACCGACTGGAAAGGCACAGACACCGCGCCGATGTGGTTCGGGCATACCATCTACTTTCTGTCAGATCGTGACTCGAACTTCCGCGCCAATATCTGGGCTTACGATCTCGACACGAAGCGCACGCATCAGGTCACGCACTTCAGCAACTTCGATATTGATTTTCCCTCGCTTGGCGGTACCACGATCACCTTCCAACAGGGCGGCGCACTCTATGCCATTGACCTGCCATCGGAGAAGCTGCGGGAGATACCGGTCCAGGTCCCCGATGATGGCGCGCGCACAGCGCCGCGCACTCTCGTGGTCGACAAGGGAGTTCGGGCAAAGGATGCGTTGGGCGGCGTCGACTATGCGCTCTCTCCGGACGGGCAGGATCTTGTGCTCTCCGCGCGCGGCGATCTTTTCCGTGTTCCCAAGACCGGTGGCCCGATCAATTTGACAGCAACGCCCGGCATCGATGAGGACCATCCTGCATGGTCACCAGATGGGCATACGATCGCCTACACGACCGACGTGAATGGCGAGCAGCAGATCGCATTGCGGGCGCTCGCGGGCGGCGCCGAGCACCTGCTTACCCAATGGAAAACTGGCTATTTCTACTCGCCGATCTGGTCGCCGCGCGGCGACACACTGGCGGTGGCGGATGCCAATCATGGGCTGTGGTTGGTGCCTGTCAATGGCGGCGGACCGCAGCTGATCGCCCGCGATATCTATGCCGAGATCCGCGACGCCACGTTCTCATCCGACGGGCGGTGGCTGGCGTATAGCACTCAGCGTCCGACTCGTCAGCGCGCTATCCATCTGCGCGATCTGACCACCGGACGCGACACGGTGGTCAGCTCTCCTCTGGAAAGCGATCGCGATCCGGTATTCACTCCCGATGGGCGATTGCTGGCCTTCGTCTCGCAGCGCAATGAGCAACCTTTCGTCTCCGATCGAGATGACGAAAACCTGATCTCCACGTTGAACTCCGACGGCATCTACGCAGCGACGCTCAGCCGCTCTGTATCCTCACCATTGGCGCCATCCGCGGCACGGATCGCTGCGTCCGACAAGATGCAGGTCGACCTCGAAGGACTGATGTCACGCGCGGTCGCGCTGCCGGTTACGGCGACGGTGATCGCTTCGCTGGAGGTGCGGGGAGATCGCCTTTTCTACGAGAGCAAGCCACCTCAACTTATCGGCGGCGATTTGGCGGGGCAGGCGGGTGCACTCCACGCCTTCGATCTAGCCACGCTCAAGGATCGGGTAGTCGTCGAGGATCTTTCAACACACAGCCTCTCTGCTGATGGCAGTCGGGTGGCCTTTCGGCGAAGCGGAGCCTGGCGCATCGCCGGGACTGAAGTTGGCGCTCACGAAAGCGCACTCGACCTTTCAGGTTTGCGTGCAGAGGTCGACCCGCGGCGTGAATGGGCAGAGATGTTCGAGAATGCGTGGCGGCTCGATCGGGACGTCTTCTTCAGTCGGGCGATGAACGGCAATGATTGGCAGGCCGTCCACGAAGCGTACCGACGCCTTCTACCGCTGGTGGGCTCGCAAGACGATTTCCTCTATTTGCTGGGCCAGCTACAGGGCGAGATCGGCAGCTCACATACATTTATCGGCCGCGGGACCGACTTCGACACGCGACCGCTTGTGTCGACGCCGCTTCTCGGCGTCGACTACGCACTGGATCAAGCATCCGGCCGCTACCGCTTTGCGACGATCTACGCCGGCGACAATTCCCGACCCGACCTCAACGCACCGCTTGGCGCCCCGGGGTTGAACGTCCATCAGGGAGACTATCTGTTGGCGGTAAACGGTCAGGAGCTACGCGTGCCAGCGTCGCCGGCGAGCGCGCTCACGGGACTCAATGGCTCGCTCACTCTGACGATCGCCAGCTCTCCCGAGGGGCCGCGCCGCGAGGTGATCGTGCAGCCGGTCGACGACGAGCAGCCACTTCGCCTTATGGACTGGGTGGCACGTAATCGCGCGACTGTTTCGCGTCTCTCTGGAGGGCGGCTCGGCTACATCTACCTACCTGATTTCGACGATCAGGGTTCACGTGAGTTTGTGCGCCAGTTCTATCCCCAAGTAGATAAGGAGGGACTGATCATCGATGTGCGCTGGAACCTTGGTGGCTTCACGAGTCAGGCCGTGCTTGACGTGCTGAGACGGCAGCGGGCAGGGGTATTCGTCAATCGCGAGGGGGCCGTTGCTTCGCTGCCGTCGGCCGTCGCTCCGCGTGCCATGGTCACCCTTATGAACTACGGCTCCATGTCCGATGGCGACCAGTTCCCGTATTTTTTCCGTGCGTTCAAGCTGGGGCCACTGGTTGGCTCGCGCACCTGGGGCGGCGTGCAAGGGCTCAACGGTCCCTGGCGGCTAATGGACGGTTCCTTCGTCACGATTCCAAAGGACTCCCTTGCAGACACAGATGGACGCTGGGTGATCGAGAACGAGGGTGTCGCTCCCGACATCGCGATCGAGGACGCGCCCGACGAGGCGCAGACCGGCCGCGATGCGCAGCTCGAGCGCGCTGTGACGGCGGGTTTGGCGCAGCTCAAACTGCACCCGATGGCACCGCTTGCAGCGCCGCCACCTCTGCCTGCCTATCCCGTCGCGGGGAACGTGCCCGGCGCAAGATTCGGCACGAAACCGAAAGACTGACTTGACTGCCTTCTTCCACTGATCTGCACGTAGATGCGCCGCATGCGGTACAGAACACGGATATCAGCGATTTCCCGCATGCGCTTGACTAGCTGCGGCGCACACTGGCGCCATAGGTCTTCTGCAGGTGGCGGGAAATACCGAACGCGCTTCATGAATGCTCGGCCGTTCGCGGCCACGCAAGCCAAGCCGCGAAAATCACGACAATGCTCGGTAATGCCTGCAGGGGCTTGCGGCGTCGAATTGGCGAACACTAGGTGATGTCGCGATGGGAGCAAGCAGCCGATCAGCTTGGCGAACGTGGGGACGGCGTGTGGCCCTAAATACGCTTCGGTATGGCCTCTGCGAAGAAATCGGTGACTCGTCGCACGCGCGCCGGTACAAACCGGCGTCTTGGCCAGATGAGGCTTATGTCTCTGGCGTCGCCTATAAATTCGTCGAGAACGGTGATGACGTCCGGATGGCGGAGATCATCGGCAAGGGAGACCTTGGCCAACAGGCCGATTCCCACACCGGCTAGAACACCAGCCCGGATCGTTTCGACACTGTTGGACGTGAGATTTCCGCGCACGGACACGCTAAATCGACCTTCTGGCCCTACAAAAGGCCAATGCGTCGACTCCGTCAGGCCGCGATATAAAAGGCAGTTGTGATCAACGAGCTCGGCGGGGGTTTTTGGCATTCCGCGTTGCTCGAAGTAGCGACGGGATCCGACGCATACGAGGGGGGTGCTGGCCACGCGCCTCGCGATCGCTTCAGGATCGTTGACGGGGCCCACCCGGATCGCCAGATCAATCCCATCTTCCACCATATCTCGCACGAAGTCCGAGAGAATGAGATCTACCTGAAGGCCAGGATTGAGTGATAACAGATCGGGGATAAGCGGCAAAATATGAAGACGGCCGAAAGTACCTGATGCAGCGATCCTGATTAGGCCCGAGACACTATGTGTGCTGCTGGTCAGTTCGGTATCGGCGTCATCCATCTCGTCAAGAAGCGGCTTTGCCCGATCGTAGTATCTCTGCCCCTGATCCGTCAGGGTCACGCTGCGCGTGCTTCGGTTAAATAACACCACGCCGAGGCGCCTCTCTAGCGCGCCGATAGCCTTACTGATTGCCGACTGCGAGTCGCCGGTTCTACGCGCGGCGGCGGTAAAACCGCCTGCTTCAACTACGGCTATGAAGGCGTTTAATTCGTGGAATCGATCCATCCCATTCCTCCTGGGAATTAATGTTATGGCAACTTAAGCCATTATCATCGGTTCCGACATCACCCACAATTCAGCTCTCTCCGCAGTTGAAGGAATGGCGTCATGAAAATCGATCTTAGTGGCCGCAAGGCGGTCGTTACCGGGTCTACGGCAGGTATTGGCCGAGCCATTGCAGAAGGGTTGGCGCGTGCTGGCGCCGCGGTCGTCATCAACGGCCGCGGCCAGGAGCGGGTCGCTGCGGCACTTCGCGAGTTGCGCGAGCTTTTCCCAAAAGGTGAGTTCACCGGCGTCTCCGCCGATCTTGCGACCCCGGAAGGCGCGGCAGAGTTGTTCGCGCGGGCGCCGGATGCGGACATTCTCGTCAACAATGTGGGCACGGGGCGCCCGAAGCCCTTCTACGATATTGCCGACAGCGAGTGGATCGATCTCTTCGAGCTGAACGTCATGAGCGGTATTCGCGCCTCCCGCCACTATGTGCCGAACATGACGAAGCGCGGCTGGGGGCGTGTCGTCTTCATCAGTAGCGAGTCCGCGCTCGCCATCCCCAAGGACATGATTGACTACGCCATGACCAAGACCGCTCAGCTCGCCATTGCGAGGGGCTTGGCCGAGGAGGTCGGCGGAACAGGCGTTACCGTCAATTCGGTCCTCCCTGGTCCGACGAATTCGGAGATCATGGACGGTTGGATGAAGGGGGCCGCAGAGGCGCAAGGCATTACGCGAGAGGAAGCCGAGCAGCAGTTCCTAAAAACGATGCGCCCGACATCGCTCCTCAATCGCTTTGCGACAACCGAAGAAGTCGCAAACCTGGTCGTCTATGTCTGTTCGGAGCAGGCGTCGGGGACAACAGGCACCTCCTTGCGTGTCGACGGTGGTGTCGTTCGGACAATTGCATAGGGCGCCCGCTTTTTTCACTCGTTCAACGCGGCTCCGGGAAGGGCCAAAACATCGGTTCCCTCCCGGGATAGGCGATAGCTCAAGTCAAATGCGCCTGCGTTCGTACGAGTATTTCCAATTTAAACAGCGATCCGGAGAATCTCATGAGCTATGCCATTCTAGGTTTTGGCGCCGTCGGCCAGGCGCTTGCCCGGGCGTTCGCCCGTAAGAACATTCAAGTCACCGTGGCGAGCAGGCGGGCACCCGAGGCGATCGCGCCGCAAGCCAAGGCAATTGGGCCGACGGTGACCCCGAGCACGCTGCAAGACGCGCTCAAAGCCCAGATCGTCATCTTGGCTGTCCCCTTTGGGTTGCAAAATGAGCTAGCCAAGGCTGCGGACTGGCAAGGCAAGATCGTTATCGACGCCACGAATGCCTACGGTGTATCGCCGAACGAGCTCGGCGGTCTTCCGTCTTCCGTCGTGAACGCCCAAGCTCTGGTCGGCTCGAGACTGGTGAAGGCCTTCAACCATTTGCCGGCGCGGACGCTTGCGCAGGACCCAGACGTCAAGGGCGGGCGGCGGGTCACTTTCCTGTCGAGCGACGACGACGAGGCGGCCTCGCAAGTGGCGACCTTGGTTGAACAACTCGGCTTCGCGCCCGTCAATCTCGGCAAGCTCGCCGAGGGCGGTTTGCTCGTCCAGGCGCGCGGATCCGCCTGGGCTCAGCTGATTTTCCAGGATTTGGTCAAGTTCAATTAGAGCGATTGCGCGCTGGCGCCACTTTGATCATTTGGGGCGTGACACCCGGACTCTAAAGCTGACTGCTACTGAAAGCGGGGAAACGTCGGTCCGAGGTGGCCGGCAAAATATTTCTGATGAACGGCGATGAAAGGTTTTTCTGTGCAACCATCAGCTCTGTCGCTGCGATTCGGCGCATCGGCTTCATGCGTTTTAGCGAATCGAAGACCAGCATGGGGCAGGGCTTGTCCGTTAGCTGTTCAATCACTTCCGGGCAAATCCCCTTGAGCAATCGGAATCGACGATGGATGGCACCTATCTCACGTTTTCCAAAGTTAGAGGCTTGGGCCTCAGCCTTCCCCAACTGGAGCCAGCACGCCTGATTGTGCTTTTATGGTGTGTTGTTGCGATCCTGAATATCGCGCTTTCCCTGGTTGGCGGCTTCGATCCGTTGGCGACGCTCAAAGTCACGATCACATCGTTATGTGGTGCGCTGCTATCGCTCACGGCCTATGCCGCGACTCGGCGCATAGTCGGTAGAGGCTCACGCTTTGCATTGTCGTTCGTTGTTGGACTGGCGATCGCGAACGGCTCAGGGCTGTGGATTATTGATGTGCTCGTACAGGCCTGGACGGGCGCACGTGGCGGCGCATGGTCATGGCCTGACGACTACTTTTTTCGCCTGCGCTATAATTGGGTTTACTTCACGATTCTCTTCCTTCTCCAGGCCGCAGTTTCCGCGCTACTCAATTCTGCGAGGACTCTTCTGACCCGCGAGCAGCAGCTCGTCGAGGCGCGCCTCGCAACACTTCGCTTTCAGCTCAATCCGCATTTCTTGTTCAACACCTTGAATGCAATTGAAACTCTGGTTGCAGAGGCAGGAGCCACTGAGGCGGAGGAGATGATTACGCGCCTTTCCGATTTTCTCCGCGCCTCGCTCTCCGAGGAACCGACTGGTTTGGTCTCGCTCTCCTACGAACTGGACACTATCCAAGCCTATCTCGATATTGAATCGATCAGGTTCGGCGACAGGATGGCAGTCCACTACGCATGTGACTCGGGGCTTGCCGATACACAGGTTCCGAGTCTTATTCTTCAGCCTCTCGTCGAAAACGCTATCAAATATGCAGTGGCACCGTCCAAGGAGAAAGTTACACTTTTGATCGAGGCACGCGCCACTGGTGACGATCTTGTTTTGGTGGTCGAGGACAATGGCATGCATCAATCGGCTGCTCGTGCCGCTATCAGTACAGGCGTTGGACTGCGCAATGTGGCGGCACGATTGGACGCGCTCTATGGCTCGGCCGGACGAATGGAAGCCATCAAGCGCGAGCGAGGATTCACCGCGGTTATTCATCTACCACTCCGCCGCGCCGACAGCTGATGGATGAGCTGATGTTGCGCGTATTGCTAGTCGATGACGAGCCGTTGGCGCTGCGACGCCTTACGCTGGCGTTGCGTGCCATGCCGGACGTAGACATAGTGGGTTCCGCTGGGGACGGCGATGCGGCTCTCGACGAAGCGCGCCGGCTGAAACCGGACCTAATCATCCTTGACGTTGAAATGCCGGGGCGCGATGGCCTCTCTGTGGCTGCCGAGCTTGAGCGCGACGACGGCCCAGGGATCATCATACTGTCGGCGTTCGATCGATATGCTGCCGCCGCGTTCGATGTCGAGGCACTCGATTATTTGCTCAAGCCGTTGCGGCCAGATCGACTCCGCCAAGCTATCGACCGTGCGCGCCGCCGCCGCGCCGAAAAAGCCGCGCGTGTAGCGGTGCTAGCCGACGAGATCGGCTTGACACTAATGCCCACTATCCACATACCCGATCGACACGGAGGACGCGACCTATCGCTTTCTGAGGTTGTGTGGATTGAAGCCGCGCGTGACTACGCGTTTCTCCACACTGGCACACGCACCCACATGCTACGCGCCACCATGTCCGATCTGGCGAGACAATTGCCCGATTCGATTTTTCGGGTTCACCGTTCCGCTTTCGTAGCGCTGGCGCACGTCCGTCGCTGGGGAACTCCAATGAAGGGCATTCACGGACTGGTCCTCTCGGACGGATCGGAAGTATCTGTAGGTCCAAGCTACATACAGGACGTCAGGGCGGCGCTTCGCTCCCTCGATTTGTAGAGCGAAACTCTGGCACTCGCGAGAATGCCCGACGTGAGAGTAAAGAGGGGTTCAGAGTAATTTCATCCTTTTGGCATTCAGCGCTAACTACGCCGCACCCTATGGATGGCCCAACCGAGGAAATGAAGCCGCGACCCTCGCGTTTCAATATACGCAATGTGATCCATCAGTTGGATAGTCCGCGAGATCGGCCGGGGCTTTTGCGAATACGTACTGGGCAGTTCAAAGCAACGAGTCCGCTCGCGTTGAGATGGTCTATGGACTAAGTGTTCTTGCGCCTCTGCCTGTCAGTAGCAGAGTGGGTTTGTATGGGACTATTAAGCGTGGTTGAAGCACCGAACGTTGACGTGCTCACCGAAATCACAATTCCGCCCGGTTGATTTTTGAGTACGTCGACTTTTCAGTCCGGTCCATTATGCGTACTGACAACTAAGTCCGCCCCGCTGGTTTCGACAGTGTTCATCGCTCAGAAATTTGTCACTCATTTCAGCGGACGGCGCCCAACAAGAGGCCTATTCCTGATGCTAGCAGCAGCGCATCCATGATGTTCCGAAACGCTTCCGGGGCAAGACGGAGCAAAAATGGCTTAGCGACGAACGCCCCGACCATCAGCGAAGCGCCTACGGCCGATCCCTTTAAGATGTAATCGATAGGGAGCGCACCCGACCCGCGGAAGGTGAGAATTTTGGCCGCATACACGGCTAGAGACCCGCCAGCCTCAGTCCCGATAAAAGCACCTTTCGTCAGACCATAGGCAAGGAAGAACGGCACGTCAGCAGGGCCAGTCGCTGCGACGATACCGGTCAAATATCCGATTACGGCGCCGGCAGCGGCGATATGAGGTAGTCGCAGACCCACCAAGTTTGCGGCCAGCCAGCGCCGTGCTGGAATCATCAGAAGCAAGAAGATGCCCATAGCCGCGTCTACGGCGCGAGGAGGCAGAACCAGCATCGTGCGAGCGCCCAGGACCGCGGCGGGCGCGCCAGTTGCCGCATAGGCGGCGCAAGCTTTCCAATCGACCTCCCGCCACCAAATCACGATGCGGGAGATGTTCGCGATGACGGCGGCCACGCCCATGATCGGCACAGCCGCTTTAGGCCCATACATGTAGGCGAGTACCGGCACGAGCATGATCGAGGAGCCGGTGCCGATGATCCCGCTAACGATACCTGCGACGAGGCCGATAGCGAGAATGACTAAGAGCCCCACAGACCTGCCTCCTTTAGACTGGGCAGAGGCGCCTCACGTGGAGGCTTGAACTCGAGTCTGCTTTCCACGCCTCTCCAGTGTTCGGAATTTCGGTCTTCGGCATCATGCCTCAACTGTCTCGCGGGCCTGGCGATGCCGCTGAAAAGCAACACGAAGCTGCTGGGGGCGACATCATGGCACGCGAGCTTTCCGGATTTCCTTTATCAGTGTGTGCCTGAATCATGGGCCGCGCTGCCGACGTGGCTTGGCGGTGTCTCGCCACCAGGGGCATAGATGGGAGTGTCACTAGCGACTGGAGGCGGTCCTCGGCGGGTGGGAAGTTGGTGCAATAGATCACGCACGGTCGCCTCGATCTGGAGATCGCTTCCAGCCGCTTCCTCCCACGGCTTATCCTCAACTTCGATGTCTGGTTGATTGCCGACGTTTTCCAAAGCCCAGTGGCCGTCGAGCCCTGAAAAGGTGATCTCGGGCACGGTCACATAGCCACCGTCGAGCAGGGTCCAGAAGGTGCGAACGCCGCGCACTCCACCCCAGGTCCGTGTTCCGACGAGCTTTCCCAGACCGTACGCACGGAAATGATAGGGGAATACGTCGCCGTCCGAGGCCGAAAAATGGTTGATGAGCATGTCCTTGGGACCGACCTGAATCTGGTCGGGCTGAGTTTGTGGGACGCGGTCGCGCTGCGTCTGCATGCTCGAGAGAGTGCGCCTAAGCCGCTCAAGCACAATCTGGTCTACGTTGCCGCCGCCATTCCAGCGAACGTCGATCACCAGCGCCTGTTTGCCCAGTTGCGCGTAGAACTCGTGTACAAACTCCTCCATACCCAGGTTCTGCATGTCAGCCATGTAGATGTAACCGATGCGCCCCCCGGAAAGGCGGTCGACGAGCGCGCGGTTGCGTTGGACCCACGCGAGCTGACGCACGGCATATTCGCTTTGGATGGGCATGACTGAGACTGTACGTCTAGTCCCGCTCGGCGTAGTGGCAAGCGTCAGAGTGACCGTGCCATGCGTGCCCTCGAGTAACGCCTCGGGTGTGGAAGGTGCAACGAGTTCGTGCCCATCGATCGCCAGCAGATAGTCGCCCTCGTGCACGTTGAGACCAGGCCAGCCGAGCGGGCCACGCTCCGATGAACGCGTACTGTCCCCTGGATAGATGCGCGCGATCTGGTAGCGGCCGGATAGGGGGGCGAGTGTGAAGTCGGCACCCAGTCGTGGCGTTGATGCCTTCGCCGGGACCTGCCCGTCGTCGCCACCGCCGACATAAGTGTGTGAGCTGCCAATCTCGCCGATCACTTGTCCAATGAGGTAATTGAGGTCGTCTCGCGTGCCAACCAGCGGCAGAAGTCGCGCATAGGCGTCGTGCACTGCCTGCCAATTATTTCCGTTCATATTGGCGTTGACGAACAAATCTCGCTCCAATCGCCAGGAATTTTCAAACATTTCATGCCATTCCTCACGTGGATCGATCCGGGCGACGAGGCCAGACAGGTCGACGTTCGTCGCATGGGGATGGCCGGAAGTTGCGTCCGCGATTGTCCAATGGTCATCGGTCTCGTATAAAACGTGGCGGCCATCTGCCGAGATGACATGCGAGTCGAGGTCGTTGACCACTGATTCGTCGCGCGCGCCATCAAAGTCGAAGCGGTGCAACTCGCTCTGCTCCCCCGGCAGGCTCCCTGTAAGCGTGTCGGGCGGTTGCGTCCTGTAAAAAATCGCGTCGCCGTGTACTTCCATGGCAACGATTTTCATCGGCGCGACAGGTACAGGTACTGCTCTCGCCATCAGCCCGTCGAGATCGACACGTGCCGGACCAGCGGGTGTTGGATCTGTTTTCGGTATAACGGAGGGCGCGGAGGATTCCGGGCGGCGTCGATTTGCCTCGACGGGCACTGGCGCGCCCGGTTGTGCCGGCGGCGCCTGATTGGCGGACGACGACGCGTCTCCCTGTGGCTGGAAGCGCGGGGGCGTGCCGGCGGCAAGTGCGGCAACGTATATCCCGCCGGACTTGACCGTGACTGCATTGGTCTCGCGGTCCGCTTGTACCGAGATCGCGTGCCGGTCCGATACGAAGTAAATATATTTGCCGTCGGACGAGAAGGCTGGGCGGTAGTCGCTCTCGTCCGGCGAACTCACCACCGTGTCATGGCTGTTTGCAATCTCGTAAAGATGTAGCGCGCGCAGCCGCGTCGGGCGGCTGGTACTGAAGGCAAGCCAGCGTCCGTCTGGAGAGAAAACGACGTCGTGTTCGTCCGTTTCGTGCATGTAATGATCGCGATTGTAGGCAACCTCTCGCGGGACACCGCCCTGTGTGGGTACGAGCCACAATCGGTGAGCGGCGTCGTGGATCGCGATGAATCGGCTATCAGGCGACCACGTTGGCTGGTACAGAAAGCCCGATGTGAAATGCGTCAGCTGGCGCTCCGGACCACCCGCGGCGAGGCGCACGGCAACTTGCTGCTCGCCGCTCGCATCCGTGGTGTAGGCTATCCAGCGGCCATCAGGAGACCATGCTGGATGGTCTTCTTCGGCATTGCTCGTCGCGGTCAAGTTGCGTGGCGCTTTGCCATTCATCGGCACCACAAAGATGTCCCCGCGCGCCACGAACGCTGCGGCTTCACCGTTTGGCGAAAGCCGGTAGTCAGTGTCGTAGTCGGTATCCTCGTCGCGAACAAGACTCTTGACGGGTACGGTCCTCGGCGCAGTGTGACTGCCATCATCGGATACTGCGATGGCGACCGAGCGAAGCTTCTCGGTCGCGACGTCGAGCGCCCATAGATGCCCGCCCTCCTGAAAGCTGATAACGCCGCCGCCATAGGACGGTATGTCGATGTCGTAATCGGCAAAGTGGGTCACCTGCCGCGTCGCGTGGGTGCGTAGGTCGTATGCCCAAAGGTTGACGCGGCGTTGTGCGTCGCGATCACTCAGGAAATAGATGCGATCACCGACCCACATGGGGATGCTGTCGTTACCCTTCCAATCGGTAATTCGGTCCAGACGCCGCGTTTTGGGATCGTAGATTTCGACATCCTGTTGAAGGCCGCCGGTATAGCGCTTCCACGTGCGGAAATCGGAGAAAGTGCGATTGAGCGCGAAACTGTGGCCGTCGGGTCCGAAGCTCAGATAGCCGCTTCGATCTACCGGCAGCGGCACCGGTTCGCTGCCATTTAGCGACACGGTGAAGGGGCGGTATTGCCACGAGTTCCAAGCCTGCCGGCGCGACAGGAAGACAATGCCGCGCGAGTCCGGAGTCCATGCAACCACTAAGCCTTCCTGGCTCGGACGTCGGACCCCATTGCTGGGGCTCGCGACACTGAGCCAAGTGAGGCGCCGAGGCACGCCACCATTTGATGGCATGACGTAGACGTCCTGCTGCCCACCGTGATCATCCGTGAAGGCAATCCAGCGGCCGTCTGGCGAGAAGCGCGGCGCCGTCTCATATCCCGTGCCGCTAGTGAGCTGATGTGCGTCGCCACCCGCAAGCGGAACTGTCCAAAGATGTCCGCGCGCGGAAAAGACGATGCTATGCCCATCGCTGTTGGGAAAGCGCGCTAGAACGTTGGCCGCAGGGGGCGAAGATACGCTTGAAACGGCTAGCAGGGCGAGACTCGCGATTGGATACATTTATGGTTCTCACTTGAGGAAACACAGGCTACAGAGAAGCGGCTCCTATAAGAACGGCATTCGTCGCGTTCTATCGAGTTTTGTCGCATAGCTGTGCTGACGCCGGCCGAAAATTTCGACACCACTGAAAAGTAGAGGTGTGGTCACTTCAGCCGAGTCCTGAGAGGGCAACGGAAGAGCGATGAAGAAGTCGCGGTTTACCCAAGAGCAGATCACGTACACGTTGCGCTTGGCTGAGTCAGGTGCACCCGTGGCCGACGTATGCCGGAAGATGGGAATCAGCGATGCTGCGTCGCTTCATGCAGACTCGTCCGGTTCATCCTCCGACTTTCCATCTGAACACGTGCAGAGTCCATCCTGTGACATTGAGCCAACTCTCGCTTCAGGGGCAAGCTAGCTTGTAGGTCCATTCTCGCCGCCACCATTCCAAGGCCCATCATGTCGATCCAGTTGTGCCGATCTGTCGCCCCTTCGCTTGCAGGGCGCTTCCTCTTGACCTCGTCGGTGTTGCTCGCCCTATCCGTAGCTACGATTGCAGCAGCAGGAACCATGGATACCCAAGTGCCTATGGATGGCCACATTTGGCAAACAACGCGCGGAAACGTGACCTATAACGCGAAAGACGATTACATTGATCTTGGCAGATCGAGTACCGCAGACCTCAAGAGTGAAACCTTTGGAAGCGGAACGATCGAGTTCGACATGAAGTCTGCTGGCGGGATCATGGGCGTGACCTTTCATCAGCAAGGGAAAACGGGAGACGCGCTGTACTTCCGCCCGTCAGCAGACTGCGTGACATCCGATGAATGCATACAGTACATGCGAATGGATCACGGCATTTTCGAATGGGAGATGTTTGGCGACAATCAGACGCATGCGCCGTTTCATCCTGATAGCTGGAATCACGTCAAGATGGTGGTCAACGGCAGACAGATGAGTGTGTGGATCAATGGAGAACACCTGTCGGTGCCAGTAGACGGCGCCCTGGTTGGCGCCTATGACGAGGGTGGTATCACGCTCCACGGTCCGGCCACTTACGCGCATTTCACTATCCGACCGGAAGGCGGGCCGATGGCGCGACATCAGGTCCAGCCAGGTTCGGCAGTCGACCCTCACTTCGTCCGATACTGGAAGATATCCAGAGCATTGGTGATGCCTTCTGTCTTTGATCATGCACTCGGCGAAAACACCGGTGTGTCGCCCGTGCTCCGGTCCATGCCGGCGCAAAATATGTATTGGCGTGAGTTGCGAGCGATGCAGTCGGGTTTGGTCAATGTCACCGACGCCCTCGGGGACGACCAAAAGGGTGACCACATCGTTTCTGCGTGGCTTAAGACCACTGTGCTGTCCGATCGCAACCAGATAAAACACGTGTCTATCGGCTGGTCGCGCGAAGTATGGGTATTTGTAAACGGGAAACTGGTCTTTGCCGATAAAAACCTCTACGGGATTCCAAGTGCAAGCAAGAAACCGGATGGTCGCCTCTCACTTGAGAACGGCGCATTCGATTTGCCATTGGCCAAGGGCCGCAACGATGTCGTAGTCATGTTGGATGACAACATGGGAGGTGGAGAGCAACATTTTGGCTGGGGCCTTATGCTGCGGCTGGCTGATATGGACGGCGTCATCCTGCCAAAGGCGGTTGGTACAGAGACCACAGGAGGCAACGCAACGTCAGATCAGGTGACCAAGCCATATACGCTTGCGCCCAAGTCTCCCCGTGACAATCGCACGGCAAGCCCCATACCTAGTAGCACGCCGCAGCGATAAACATGTCTTATACAACGCTCAGCTTGCCGCGACCTGTCGATCAGTGACGCATGGATCAGTTCGGCAATGGAGAACTCATGAGCCTCGTTGGGACTGATGCCGCGGCAGCACGGCTCTGGTGGGAAAGATCGTTAGCTCGGCACCAGCAAGCGCGGTGACGCGCACGTGCGCTCGTTGTCGGTGCATGGTGCACGCGCCATGATCCGAACCACCAAGGCCAAGGACGACGGCTTATGTCGATGGGTAGTAGTTGTGGGCGGCGTCAGCCCCGAGGAGTTCGAGGCGGCGCATAAACATCCTTGATCGCGTGTCCACTAAATCCTGGGAACGCCAATGGGCGTTTCTCAACAGCCTGCTACGCGTTTAGTCGCGAGGCTCGGGTTCACTTGACGCGGCGCACATCCTGTATCCAGTTGGTTTCCCAGGTTCTGCCGCCATCACCAGAGTAGGCCTGCTCCCAGTGCGCAGTGGTGGGAGTGATCTGCGACCATGTGAAGCGCACCTTGATCGGTTTGCCGCGCAGTGTATCGCTGGCGTAGAAGGTACCGATGCCGTGCACGAAACGACCCTTGACTGGCGGGTCGAGTGCGCCATGGGGATTGCGGCCATCAATCCACCAGATGGCCCACAATCCAGTCTGCGGATCGTAAGCGCGCGGCGCTACGCCGCGGTAGATGCCTTCCGGTGTATCAAACTCGGTATCGTCGACATTCGCCAATCCACCCATAAGACTGAACGAGCGGATTGTGCCGTCGAATTCCTCCCAGTCGTGACTGCCGGCAAGACGATATTTCAGTCGTCGACTGTGTGTGCGCCAACTGCCGACGAAAAAGTCGAAATCGTGTACGCCAGAAAGGTTAGGTGTCTGCTGCGGTTTCAACACATCCTGCGAGGCACGGGCGGGAAGGCCGGCAGCGATAGCGGCAACCACCACGAGACTTGCTGAAACTGCGTAACGAAGAAGGGACATAAGAACTCCCTCAAGACTGTAATGAGCGCGTGAGGGCTCCGATCGTACGCTTGTTACTTCCGCTGTGGGCGTGCTCGAAGAACTGCTGGGTGATACCGGCGTCGAACAGGCGCTCGCGGTTGAAGGGCGATTAGCCTGTGTTATCGAGCGTAGGGTGAAGTCCCGCTTTCTACTCGGACCGCACAATTCGCAGGGTGGGGCAGGTCAAGCAATGAAGGGACCCTGACCTGCACTCGTGCGACTGTTGACAGCACTTCAGATCTCCATGGAGCCGGGACACAGTGAGCGCGTTGGCCCGCCGGGCAAACCCTCCCGGTGGCTTATACTCAGGCGCTGTGGAACTCATCAACACTACCAAGCACCAGCACTATCTGCCCCAGGTGGAGCAGCGATTGAATGCGGCCAACCCTAGGGGTGCGCGTGACCGACAGCGAATTTATTCGTTCAAGTTGGTGGACCGTGAGCAACGGACCTTGCAGTTGGAAAACCCAAAGGGCCGTCTGATTTCCGAGAACTTGGCTATCCGTGATCTTTTCAGTTTCGATGTGGCACCGGACAACGGTTTAAGGGCCAACTTTGAAACGCTGTTCGGCCGATACGAAGGCGTTGTCAAAGCCACCACAGTGCGGGTATTGGATCGCCTAAAGGCAGACGGCGCCGCTAGGGAGAACGGACGGAATTTCAAAGAGGTAGATCCTTCGTTTCATCAGGATTTGAAGGTGCTGTTCACCGCGAAAATCTTGAACTTCGCCCGAAACCCATATTGCGTCGAAAAGGTTCTGAACACATTTGGCGTGCTCGCCAACTATGAGCCGACGTGCTCTCAGAAGCGGGCTTACTTCGAGCGCATACTCAACGGACGACGGCCCCATCAGCAATGGCTCTGTCAGGAACTGGGCATCACCGATCAAAACTATGTGGACTGGCTGAAGGCGCTCTTCATGCTGTTTGTCGAACGTGACAAGAGCGAGGGCGACGAAAACAGCATTCTCGCGGGCATGACGACCAGTCTCTTTGAAGGGCCGCAACGTGCGGTGGGCGTCATGATCTGCACTTATGCCGATCCCGTGTGCTTGGTCTCGGATCGCGCATTCAGCACCAGCGTCCGAGAAAATGGGAAGGACGGATTTGATTTCAATCTGACATCGCACGCCTTTATTCGCTACGTGTTCGGCCAGTTGGACGCATTGGTGCCACATGCACCGTCGTGGGTCGTGCAGGGCTATCACCGGCCACCTAAAGAGCTGCTTTTTCACCACCGAACGGACGACATGACTCAGCTGGGTGGCTACAACAGAAATGTGATCTATCAGTGTGCCCAGCGTGTTTACTCGGCCATCAAGGTGCCGGTGATCCCACCCATGGAGTGACCGATCGTTTTGGTACGCCGTGGAAAGTGAGTGCCGCTCAAATCGCTACCTAGATCGGCCGCGTTCCACCGAAGACGTATTTCGATTGGACACTGTCGGCGTCCGGAGGATTTTAGGGACGTCGTGATGCGGCGCGCCTGTGTCGGGTGAACCGTGCGCATGCAGCGTGCGAGTTCACGGTGGATGGTTTCGTCGGTCGTGAAGAGAAAATCATCACCATGACCCAAACCAACGGTGATACAGATGAGTCAGTAGTTGCAGCCCTTTCCGATGGAAGAGAAAACGATGCGTTGTCCCCTGGCGCAGCGAGACGTTTGCCTTGTTTGCCAGCAGCACCGCTTCAGCGGGATCAGCGCGGCAAGGTCTGGGATCAGCCGTGACGTCGAATGCAGCGACGAACTCTCCTGGGCCCACGCGGGGGCGCCAGCGTGTCCCGCCCAACAATGGCGGCTGAGGGGGCGTTGACCTCGAGGCACCGTGATGCCAAGCCCACCCGGCTTTTCGTTTCTACCGCGGGCGGGCACCGGCGCGTCAGGATGTTGAGTCGGCGACCTTGGGGGCATCCGATGTGGGCGTCGCAACCTCTTGAGATGCAGCGGCGTCACGTTGGATGTGCGGTTCCCCAGGTTCGAAAATCCCAGTGCCCTTTTCTGTTTTCGGGGGCTTGCCCGGATTTGGCTGGAGGGATATCAGCACTTCTGCGAAAAACCTGACGATGAGCTAGAGCGATGGCTTCGACGGCGGCGCGCTTGTCTACGCGGGGGCCTTTTGCGTGAGGTTCAGCGTGATGCCCCCGCGCAAATCACCGCCAGTGAGCCGCCATGCAATGTCTCGCAACGAGCCCACTTGGAGGGTATGGGGTTTCGTTCCCGTAGTCTCGGCGTTGAACGCAAACCGATATTCGCTTTGAAAGTCGAATTCCTTGCGTTTTCGCAGTAGCGCCTCTTTCGGAGTGAACTCGCCACTGAACGTTTCGGGATCGTAATACTCCACCAATCCGGCGGTGCCCCAATGCCGGTTCCCTTTGATGGTGGCGGCGACCCGGTCAATGAAGGGACCAGCCTGGACCAGCACGACTTGTTCTCCGAACTTGGAAAGGTCCATCGGCACGCGCAGCGACCCGCCGATCACATCGTTTCCGTCCTTCACCACGTCCACCAGGTGGTCGCTATGGGCCGCGTAGAGGCAGAAGAGATGGAGGTCGTTGAGACCCGTGGCTTCGACCTGGAACGGCGCGGCGAGTTGGTTTATGTCGAAACTCGTGGTGTCATTGATCGTCACGGTGAGTTTGACGCCCCCCGGTTGTCGCCACGTGACGACGCCCTCGAAGGGGTCGGCACGCGTTTGGCCTCGGGGATCATCGATGCCCTTGAAGTAGGACAGTCGATTACACCAGAGCTTTCCATCTAAAAAGGCGTCGGCATGCGCCCCATCGGTGAACACCTTGATCAAGAAGAAGATGGCGCGGCGGCCACGCTCTTTCGGGTTATTGGCGGCTTCATCGCGTTCGACACTCATGGTTGCACTCACTTTTGGTCAGGATGGCCCGGGAGTCTAATGGGCGTCGCACCCCCACTACAGGTTCGACAAGGGTCCCGCCATGGATTCAGGGGCATTCCGTCGTATGGGGGGAGGGCAGCGGCCCTTTCTGCACCACGCTTGGCCTCAACTCCCCACGCCATGACGCCGGAGACGCTGGTCCACGGTGACCCGAAGTTCTTCATACCGTGCAAAGAGCGGCAGCAGGGCCAGCCGAAACATCAGCCAACAGGCATATCGGGCGTCGGCCGAGTAGGGTGTGCCGTCGTTCATCGTTCCATGCGCGACCGCGTGCCGGAGGCCAGGGCCCGATCGCGCCAGGAACACCCGGTCAATGTCGTCCACGATCGCCTGTCCGAAGATGGTGTTGAGCGTGTCGTGGAGCGTGTCGAACAACTGGGTGATCGACAGGTCTTCCTGGGTGCCCGCCTCTTGGTCGTGACGGACGACATCCACGCCGTGCCCTTTGAGCACGTAGATCAACGATGCCTCCAGCAGGGGGGTGAGCACCGACAAGGCCACCGCCATGTTCCCGTGTAGGAATGCCGTCAAGCCTTTGGCGTAGGTGCGTGTGAGATCGGTCGGCACGAAAGGGCTCTCCCGGCACAACAGGAGGAGATCATCTTCGACGATGGGATAGTGCATCGACAGGTTTTGGATGACAACTTTAATTCGACCTTCGACGATGAAGCTGCGGTTGAGCGACTCGGTTTGGCTGATTCGATGTTCAACGGCATCGGGCAACGCTTGACCGGGCATCGCCCCCGATGCGCGAAACCGCACGTGCCCATCGCCGTCGTGTTGCTGGACGTCGAACATCGCGGACAACGGGCTTTGGGCGATGAGCCGCCGTGCATCCTCTGCCAATTTGTCAGGGTCTGGAGAATGAGCCAGATCGGCCAACAGAAACAGCCCGTCAAACAGCGAGAGGCCTTCCGCTTCGGCGGCCGTCGCTTCGATGATGTCGGAGAGATCGATGGGTTCTTCAAATTGCCCCATCTCGTCGTCAATGGCTGCCTGCTTGCGGATGAGCTCAATGCGAAGGTCCCGCTTGCGCTCCTTGGCCTTCAGGGACCGCAGTCCCCGAAGCAGGTCAATCGCCTGCTGCAACCAATGCGATGCATGGAGCGCATGGGCAATGGCTTCGGCGTAAGCAGCCAGGATGTTGCTGGCCTGCATGAGGCAGCGTTCGTTGCCCTCAACGCTCTTGGCTTGCCGCCACGCGTTGGCGGCCAACACAAACGTGTCGCTCTGAACAGGTGGATCGCGTTCGGTCCATCCCTCCGCCAGCCTTTCGAGGCGTGTGGCGCAGGCTTCGGAGTCCCCGAGTTCGAAATCGTAAGCCAGGGTCAGCATGGCCAAGAGACCATCGTGTTGCTCAGTCGCTTCGAAGTGATCCGCCACTTCCAGGACAAAGGTGGTGATTCCCGTCAACTCAGGTTCGCTCGGCCGCAGCTGCATGCATATCTGCAATCCGCGTCGCAAAGCGTCCCGCATGGTGAGAGCTTGGGCGCCGGGAAACTCGGCGTCCATGGCGTTGACCAGCGTTCCATCGCGCAGGCCCTGGGCAATGGAGAGGTAGGCCACGGCCGCGCCGTGCCCCGCTTGCACGCGCTTTCGTTCGAGGAACCAGGCGACATCAAGGAGCCGTGCTCTGATCGCTGGGTGGGTTGCGCGTTGTCCGAGGCGTTCCAGGACCGCGACGCTCTCGCCTTGCCAATCGGCAGGGATGGCTGTTCGACCATCCTCGATCTGCATGTTGGGACCATAAGGGGCTTTCGGCAGATGGAGTTGCTCATGCATTTGCAGGGCGGATGAAAGCAAAGCCAGCACGCGCACCTGAGGCGCTTGGGTCGCATCATTTTCCAACGCGGCGCGTTCGTGCGCATACCGCAAGGCGATGGCGTGCGCGGCCGCTTCTCGCATCGCCGCCGCGGGAACGGCAAAGTCGAAGGCTTCGGCATCTTCGATCGTGGCTTGCGCCCATGGGATCAGGCGTTCGGTCATGCGGGAAGCTCCCGAAAAGAGGCGGGGTCAGGTTCATTTTCTGGCGCTCCCAGAGTGCGTTGGAGGTCAGTAGAGCTCGGTAAGGGTTGCGACGATGATGCATCTTTCCAGGCCAGGATGGCACCATGGCACGTCAACCCAGTCTCGATCTACCCAGCGTGCCGCAACACCTGATCCAGCGTGACAACAACCGGCAGCCGTGCTTCTTGCAGGAGCGGGACTACCGCTTCTATCTTGTGACAAGTTGCGTGAGGCATCAAAGCGGACAGGCTGCAGTACGCCGGCTTGGTCGTACTGAGCATCAATACTGCTACTCATAGTCTGTAGATTCATGGTACGCCTGACGGCAATCATCTGTGCCATGACCAAGCCGTTAAAAAATATCATGGAAAAGCCATCACCCACCGAGCGCCTTGGTGCTGTCATGCGCACATACAGAAATGCTACCAAGCTGAGCCAGGATCGCTTCGCAGATCGGATCGAGATGCATCGAGCCTATTACTCAGCCATTGAACGCGGCGAGAAGAACATCACCCTCGATACCCTGCTGCGGGTTGCGGATGGCTTGGGCGTCAACACCTCGGATTTGTTCGGGAAAGCCAAGCTTTAAAGACAGAGCTTGGGGCCAGGTTTCCTGACGCTGCGAAAGGACGAGGAAGGCAGTAAGACTCGGTGTGGGTTGCGACGATGGCGCATCATTCCTTTCCAGGATGGCGCCACGGCCTGTCAACCTCGACTCGATCTACCCGGCGTGCCGCAACAGCTGATCCGGCGAGGCAACAGGTGTGTGAGTGTCCTGTCCACAGTTGCTTGATGTGAGTTACACAGCAAACGTTACATCCTTGCCACACCCCTCGGCGGACTTGCTCATGCTGCTCACACGGGCACAGATTCAGCAGAAGCTGGACGCACTAGAGAGGTCGATGCCTCAGTTAGTAACGGAACATCGATACCGAGAGGACCGAATTCTGTCGCGCCTTCGTAAAGTGGCCAGTGTGGCATCTGGCGGTATCACATAGACGTGTCCGGTAACGCATCCTGAAGACTATCGTGATGTCGCCGTACTGCAAAAAGCCTACGACACGGCTGAGATTCAAGCCGCTGTGGCTACGTTGCTTCGTCAAGATGCCATCTTGACCGCTTGGTGCCCGCTTCAGGTGAAAGCGGACCTTACCGCTGTACCTTTGTAACCCCTCGCGCGACTAATGGCCCGACAGATCCTGCTCACAAGTGGCGCGCCGCTTTACATTAATGTCCGTCTTCAATGCTTCCGCGACCTGCTGGTCATCACCATCGCGATGCCCCCGAGAATCGCGGTAGAAGCGGCAATCAGGCGCGGAGTTATCGCTTCCGATAGGAACACCACTCCGCCAAATGCCGCGATCAGCGGCACCGACAACTGTACGGTGGCGGCGCGCATGGCGGAAAGCCTTCTCAACGCTGCATACCAGATGACATACCCGATGCCCGACGTGAGTGCGCCGGAGGCAATGCCCAGGGCGACCCCGGCCGCGTCGGTGTAAGCGCGGGCTTTGACGATAAAAAGCAAGCTCAGCAAGGGGGCAAGCAGCGCTGCCCTCGCGAAGTTTCCCGCTGTTGCGGCAAGCGGGTCGGTAATGCGGCGGCCGCGCAACGAGTACACGCCCCACGCCACGCCAGCGATCGCCATCAACGCAGCGCCGAGGAGCGGCGGCGCTGCGATACCCGGAGACACCAGATAGAAAAGCCCAGCGACGGCCAATACGAGACCGACCCATGCTACGTACCCGAATTTTTCGCCGGAGCGAAAGCCGACGCTGAGCATGGTCAATTGAACCGCGCCGAACAGAATCAATGCCCCCGTGCCTGCGGGCAAGGTGAGATACGCGAAGGAGAAGAAGGCGACATAGGCAAACAGCATGGTTGCAGCGAGCCAGTCGGCATGGCTGGGCGAGGGCCGCTCCGGCCGGAGCCGAACGATGACGGCGAGCATGATCGCTCCGGAAACGAGCCTGATGGCGGCGAAGCTGACCGGATCGATTTCCCGTCGCTGCAACGCAAACCGGCACAACAGCGAATTGGCCGCGAAGGCGAGCATCGCCACTGAAGTGAAGACGGTCGTCTGCAAGATGTGCAGTCCACCGCGCGATTCATGCATGGGTCGCCACCAGAACGACTGCCCACGACAGCAACGCCACGCCGAGAGGCGCGCTGAGACGCTTGCCCCAGCGCACGTTCTTTTCGATCGCCATCACGGCTGCAAGCAAGAGCATCCACCCGAGGCTGCCGGTACCGAGAGCGAACATCAATAGCATCAGCGCCCAGCAGCACCCGACGCAGAATAAACCGTGCTGCGCGCCAAGCGCGAACGCTTGCCGTGCTCGTGCTTGCCCTCGCCAGTGCGCAATGACGAAGCTCAACGGCGTGCGGCACTTTTCCAGACACCGGTACTTGAGCTTGCTGAACTGAAATGCGCCGGCCAACGTGATGATGGCGACGCCAATCAGCCAGCCATTCCACGCCAGCATGGGTACGCTGGCGAGCCCGGACAGTAGTGCACTGTGAAGTGCATGCGCCAGGAGTCCGAAGGCTCCCCACACCGTCATATAGCCCAGGCCGAGCAGCATAAGGAGACGCCCATGGTCTGGTCGATCGCCCGTCAACCGGTCGAAGGCATTGAACAGCGGCAAGGTGGTAGGCAACATCATGGCCGTCGTCATGAGGATCCACGCGGTGGCCTCGAGTAACGCGGGCACGACCACGTCGCCGCCCGGAACCA